>Ga0208764_10000885_pt1 | contig 19384 bp, 23 predicted proteins | sample ETNtaG_18_FD_185762 | JGI IMG/M metagenome (GOLD analysis project Ga0208764, IMG submission 185762) | Marine microbial and viral communities from oxygen minimum zone, Eastern Pacific Ocean - ETNP201302SV91 (SPAdes) (version 2) | ecosystem: Environmental > Aquatic > Marine > Oceanic ... | reverse complement strand
CGGGGGTAGGATTTGAACCTACGACCTTCAGGTTATGAGCCTGACGAGCTACCAGACTGCTCCACCCCGCGATAAATCGATTATTTTATAATATATGTTAGTTTTTTTTTTAGCAAATTAAATTAGAAGTTATTTCTCATTCTTTGGATTTTTCTTGATCTTCTAATATTTTCTGATTTTTCTCTTTTTTTTCTTTCAGACGGTTTTTCGTAGTTACTTTTAATTTTTAAAATTTTAAAAAAACCTTCTCTTTGAAGTTTTCTTTTAAGAATTCTTAAAGCCTGATCTACATTATTATCTTTTACTTCTATTTTAATAACTACCTCCTGTTTGACGATGCATTAACTAGCATTAAATAAAAAGGTTGTCCACCTTCATTAAAAGGGTTTTTTTGGTACTTTTTTCTCAAAATTTCTTCTATAGGATCTAAGTTTCTTTTCAATTTTTTTATATCTTGTCGATAAAATTGAAACAGCTAATAAAGCAGAGTTTATTGCTCCAGCTTTTCCTATAGCTAACGTTCCCACCGGAATACCACTGGGCATTTGTACAGTTGAAAGCAAACTGTCTAGTCCTTTCAGTTTACTTTCTGTTGGAACTCCCAGAACTGGTAAGGTTGTTAAAGCAGCTGTTACGCCCGCTAAATGCGCAGACATTCCAGCGGCAGCAATAATTATTTCTATTTTATTTTTTTCTGCATCTTTAAGAAATTTATGTAATCTATTTGGTGTTCTATGCGCAGAAATAACTCTCACGTCATGTTTAATTCCAAACTGTTTTAAGGTTTCACTGCAATGTTCCATCGTGCCTGCCCAATCAGACTTGCTTCCCATGATTACACCAACCAAAGCATTTGATTTAATCTTCATTAATTTTGTTCAGTCTGATTTTCGGATTCTTTTTTTTTCTTTTGTCTCTCTAATTCTTTTTTCTTTCTTTCAGCTTTTCTATCTGCTTTTTCTATTGCCTTCTTAATATCTGCTTGGGAGCATAGATTAGAAACTACTGGATCTTTTGCAGACAAATTTGAGGAATTCCAATATCTTTTATTTCTTATTAAATCTACAGTTTTTTTTGTACTTCCAACAAGCTTAACTATTTGCCCGTCTGAAAGTTGTGGGCAATTTTTTATTAACCAAAGTACAGCTTCAGGTCTATCTTGCCTTTTTGATAAAGGAACATACTTATTTGTTTTTTTTTCAGATTTTATGTCTAATATTTTTTTATTTAAAGACAGAGGTCTAGTCGTATCTTTTGAAGAAGCTTCAATTTCTTCCCTCGTTAGTTGCCCTGCTAATATTGGATTGTAAGCTTTTATTCCTTTAGCAACATCTCCGTCAGCTATACCTTTAACCTCAAGTTCATGAAGATCACAAAAGGCAGCTATTTGTTTAAAACTTATTTTTGTATTTTCAACTAACCAAACAGCAGTTGCTTTTGGCATAAAAGGTTTGTCTGTCATTTTATTTTTTATCTTTTGATCTTAAATTTTGAAATTTTTTAAAAAATTTGTTTACTCTTCCTTTGTCTAGAATTTTTTGAGACCCACCTGTCCATGCAGGGTGTGATTTTGAATCAATATCAAGTTTTAGGGTTTCTCCTTCTTTTCCCCAAGTTGACTTTGTTTCAAATTCACTTCCGTCTGTCATGACAACTTTTATCTTATGGTAATTTGGATGTATATTTTTTTTCATATCGGACAATCTAATATAGTAAAATAAAATAATTCACAAGAATAAATTAATTACTTTAAGACTTCAATCATTTCATTATTAACTTTGGAATTGGTCACCAAAATAGTTTTATTTTGTATATATTCATTTTTTCCACTAAAATCTGTAACAAATCCCCCAGATTCTTTAACAAGTATAATGCCAGCTGCTATATCCCAGTAATTCAAATTTCTTTGCCAAAATCCATCACATCTTCCGGCGGCTACATAGGCCATATCTAGAGCAGCACTTCCTAATTTTCTTATTGGAAGCATAACTTTTGAGGAAAAATTATAATATTCTTTTAAAGCCAGCTCCCTGTCTTTTGCTTCACGTCTCGGCCCTCCTGTGAAAATAATACAATCTCTTAACTTTGATCTTGAAGAAACTCTCATTCGATAATTGTTTAAATATGCACCGTTACCCTTTTCTGCAATGAACATTTCATCTTTAATTGGATCATAAACTATCCCACATATTATTTCTTTGTTTTGTTCCAAACCAATCGATATTGCAAAATGCGGTATTCCATGAAGAAAATTTGCAGTTCCATCTATGGGGTCAATAATCCATCTAAAAGATTCATCGTTATTTATTTCTCCAACTTCTTCACTTAAAATTGAATAATTAGGTCTAGCTTTTTGAAGTTCTTCAATTAGAATTTTTTCAACTTTTTTGTCTGAGGCGGTAACAAAGTCACCTGGGCCTTTTAGAGAAACTTGAAGATTCTCTATTTCTCCAAAATCTCTTATTAGAACTTTAGATGCTTTTCTACAAGCTTTCACCATTACATTTATATTAGCTGAGTTTAGTTTCATCTATTTAACTTTTTTTATATATTCTAGAGTTCTAGTGTCCAAAACAATTTTATCGTCAGAATCAATAAATGGAGGTACCATTATTTTAATTCCATTTTCTAATGTCGCGGGCTTATAAGAAGAAGAGGCGGTTTGTCCTTTTATTGCTGCGTCAGTAGTTTGAATTTTCAATTCAACTGAGGAAGGCAAACTAACAGCTAACGCTTCTTCATCATAAAATTGCACATTTACTTCCATATTTTCTTTAAGTAATTTACTTTTTTCTCCTAATAGCGATTTATTAATTTCAATCTGCTCGAAATTAGTTTGATCCATAAAGTGACAAATTTTTTCATCTTCATAAAGAAAACTAAATTTTTTATCATCTAAAATTGCTCTTTCAACAGAATCGCTAGATCTAAATCTTTCATTTAGCTTTGTTCCTTTTTTTACACTTTTTAGTTCTAACTGATTAAAAGCACCACCTTTCCCAGGTTTAACATGCTGAGCTTTTAAAACTGTCCATAAATCATCTTTATGTTCAATTATCATTCCTGGCTTGATTTCATTTCCTAATATTTTCATTTTACTATCGAAATTTTTTTATTGCTGAAACAGGATCTAATTTTTCATTATTCCAAATATAGCTCGAGCATGCGATAAAATTTGCTCCACTAGATAAAATTTTTTTATAATTGGAATTATTAATTCCACCTATTGCAACGGTTGGCATACTAATTTTTTTTTTCGCCCAACGCAATATTTCTAAGTTGGCTTTAAAAGCAGTTTTTTTGGTTGATGTTTTAAAAAAAGATCCAAAGGCAATATAATTAGCTCCTGCCATTTCTGCTTTTAAGGCCAATTTTTTTGAATTATGACACGTAACACCAATAATTTTTTTCTCCCCTAGTACTTTTCTGCTACTCTTATAATCCATGTCTTTTTGTCCAATATGACATCCATCAGCACCAATTTTTTTTGCTATAGCAGGCTTATCATTAATAATAAATTTTACATTATTTTTTTTAGCAATTTTTTTAATTTTATTGGATATTTTTATTAAGTTCGAATTAGATATTTTTTTAATCCTTAATTGAAAATATTTCACCTTTTTAGTTTTTAAAATTTTATCAAGATCATTATAAAATTTATTTCCCCATACTTTTTGAGGTGATATTAAATAAATATATCTTTTCAATTTTAATTAGGCTGTTAATTGTTTTTCTAAATCCATACTCCATTTTGCAGAAGTAGATAAGCCGTTCATTTTAGACCTATGATTAAATATTTTTTGGGTATTATCTATGTCTTTAATATTTTTTCCCCAATTTTTTAGAGCACTCTGTTGCAGAGCTCTACCATAAGAAAAACTCATTAAAAAGTTTGTATCGTTAATTTTATTTATCTGATTTAAGTTTTGAGTAGATTCAATTTCAGTTTGTCCACCTGAAAGAAACGCTATTCCAGGAACTTCGTTTGGCACATTTTCTTTTAAACATTTAAGAGTCATTTTAGCAATCTCTCCAGTGCTGCTTTTATTTTTTGATTTATTTCCAGGTAATATCATATTAGGTTTTAATATTGTTCCTTTAAGATTTACATTAAGCAACTTTAATTCTTTATAACATTCTTTTAAAACTTTAGAAGTGATCACATAACATTTCATAATATCATGTTCACCATCCATCAAAACTTCTGGTTCAACAATAGGAACCATTTTTGCTTCTTGAACTAAAGCAGCATATCTTGCCAATGCGTGAGCATTTGATTTAATCGCTGCTTCTGTTGGATATTTATCAGAAATATTATATACAGCTCTCCATTTTGTAAATCTTGCACCAAGATTGTAATATTCAGTTAATCTTTCTCTAAGCCCATCTAACCCTTCAGTTATTTTTTCTTCAGGAGATCCAGCTAATTTTTTTGCACCAGTATCTACTTTGATACCAGGTATAGAACCAAAACTTTTAATTAAGTCTGGTATAGATTTTCCAGAAGAAGTTTTCTGCTTTATAGTTTCGTCATAAAGAATGACTCCACCAATATGATTTTTCATTCCTTCAGCTGAAAATAATGTTTCTCTAAATTTAAGTCTATTTTGCGGTGTTGATTCAACGTTAACACTAGACAATCTTTTTGTCATTGTTGCAGTGCTTTCGTCGGCGGCCAGTATACCTTTTCCTTTTGCCACCATTTGTTTTGCAATATTTTCTATTTCACTCATTTATTTCTAGGACTTTTATACCAGGTAAAATTTTTCCTTCAAGAAATTCTAAAAAAGCTCCACCAGCAGTTGAGATATAAGTAAAGTTATCTGAATAACTAGATTTATTTATTGCAGCAACAGTGTCTCCCCCGCCAGCAATTGATGTAAGAGATTTATTTTTAGTTTTTTCAGCTATTTTTTTTGCAATTTTATTAGTACCCGCAGAAAATTTATCAAGTTCAAAATAACCTGCGGGGCCATTCCACAAAATTGTTTTAGATTCATCTATTATATTATAAATTTTTTTTACAGTACTTTCTCCAATATCTAGAATTAGATCAGTGTCATCAATATTATTTAAAAATTTTAATTCGCCTTCAGATTCGTAGTTTTTTGCAACAATTACATCTTCAGGTATAACAAGTTTGCAATTATTTGTTTCGCATTTTTTTATTATATCTTTTAATAAATTTTCTTGATTTTTTTCATATAAAGATTTTCCTATATTATATCCTTTATGCTTTATGAAATTGTTAGCCATAGCCCCCACAATCACAATGGTTTGCATTTTTTTTACTAAATTAGTCAAAATGCCAATTTTAGTCGAAATTTTTGAACCTCCTATAATGCAAGAAACTGGTTTTTCCGCCGCGTTTGTTAAAATATTAATTGAGTTTACTTCTTCTAATAATAATTTTCCTGCGTAGGAATCTATATGTTTTGTTATTTCACAAACTGATGCGTGGGCCCTATGAGAACAAGAAAATGCTTCATTTATATAGATATCACCAACTTTTGCTAACTCTTTAGCAAAATTTTCTTCATTTGTTTCCTCTGCCACATTAAATCTAATATTTTCAAGTAGCAAGATTTCGCCAGATTTAATTTTATTACTTTTTTCTATAGCTGCTGGGCCATAGCTGTCTTTAGAAAAATAAATTTTGGAATTTAGTAAACTTTCCAAAATGGGTGCAATTGGTTTAAGAGATAGTTTTTCATCAATTTTTCCTCCAGGTCTACCCAGGTGAGAAACTAGTATTACTTTAGCTTTTTTATATGTGAATTCTTTTATAATAGGAATAATTTTATTTATTCTAGATTTATCTGTTACTTTTCCCTCTTTCATAGGAACATTTAAATCCACTCTTAAGATTATTCTTTTGTTAGTTAAATTTAAATTTTCATCAAGAGCTTTTAATTTGCCCATGATTTATTTTAGGTTTCCTAAATAAACTGCTAGATCGCACATTCTATTGGCAAAACCCCACTCATTATCATACCAAGCAGAAACTTTTGCCATTTTCTTATCAACTACTTTTGTTAAAGACAGATCAACTATAGAAGAGTGTGGGTCATGGTTAAAATCTGAAGAAACAAGTTGTTCATTGTTAGTATCTAAAATATTTTTTAATTCTGATTTTGAAGATTTTATAAATGAATTGTTTATATCTTCTACAGTCATATCTTTTTTTGAAGAAAAAATAAACTCAACCAAAGAAACGTTCGGAGTTGGGACTCTAATTGAAATTCCTTCGACTTTGTTTTTTAAGTCAGGAATAACATCAGCCAGAGATTTGGTCGCACCAGTGGTTGTTGGTATCATTGAATTAGGAGCGCTTCTTGCTCTTCTTAAATCTTTATGAGAGTTATCCAGGAGTCTCTGGTCAGCTGTATAAGAGTGAATCGTTGTCATAAAACCTCTTTCTATTCCAAAATTGTCATTTATTACTTTGGCCACTGGAGCTAAGCAATTTGTTGTACATGAAGCGGCAGCAACTATTATATCATTTTTTTTTAAAATTTTTTGATTTACTCCAAATACTATATTTATTGCACCTTTACACGGAGCGGAAACTAAAACTTTATTAGCGCCTGAATCAATATGTTGTGATGATTTTTCTTTAGTATTAAATTTTCCAGTACATTCCAAAACAACATTAACATTATGTTGTTTCCAATCTATTTTAGAAATTTCAGTCTCACGAATCAAACTTATTTTTTTTCCATTAATTTCGATTGCTTTTTCAGAATGATCTATTTTAGCTTTTAGTTTTCCATGTATTGTATCATGTTTTAATAAAAAGCTGCTAACTTCAGAATTTCCTCTGTTATTAATAGCCACTATCTCTAAGTCTTTTCTGTTACTTTCAATAATAGATCTGAGAACCATTCTCCCAATTCTACCAAATCCATTTATACCAACTTTTATAGACATAATTATTTACCTAGCATTTTCTTAGCAATCATAACAACGCTATCACTAGTTAAGTTAAAATTTTCGTAAATTAATTTATATGGGGCGCTTTTTCCAAAGGATTTTAATCCCAAGGAAGCTCCATCAGAGCCGACATATTTTTCCCAACCAAATATGCTGCTAGCTTCTATAGATATTTTTTTAGAGTTTTTTTGAATAACTTTTTCTCTATATTCTTTTGGTTGTTTATCAAATAGTTCTTGGCAGGGCATAGAAACTACCTTTGAGTTTATGTTAGCTTCTTTTAATTTATTTAATGCATCAATAGCAATTTCAACTTCAGAGCCAGATGCGATTAAAGTAATTTCGGGATTAGAATTGGTTTTTTTAACCTCGTAAGCTCCAAAAGAGCTCATATTTTTATTTGTGAGCGTTTCAGTGACAAATTGAATTTTTTGTCTTGATAAGGCTATCACGCTGGGAGTATTACTACTTTTTAAGGCCATATCCCAACATTCAAGTGTCTCAATTGTGTCAGCCGGTCTAAAAACATTTAGATTTGGTATCGCTCTTAAGTGGGCTAAGTGTTCTACTGGTTGATGAGTTGGTCCATCCTCTCCTAAACCAATTGAGTCATGAGAAAAAATATAAATAACTTTCAGACCCATGAGAGCCGATAATCTTATCGAAGGTTTGCAATAATCTGAAAAAATTAAAAAAGTTCCACCATAAGGAATTATTCCACCATGAAGAGCCATGCCATTCATAATTCCTGCCATACCGTGTTCTCTTACCCCGTAATGAATGTAGTTTCCATTGAAGTTTGTAGATTTAATTACTTTTGAATGTTTTGTTATTGTATTATTTGAACCGCTCAAATCTGCTGATCCACCAACTAACTCAGGTAAATTTTCAGTAATATTTTCCAAAACAAAAGCAGAAGATTTTCTTGAAGCTTGCGAAGATTTTAAATCGAAAATTTTCTTCTTCAAAGATTCAATTTTCCCATCAAAATCCTTGGGCAATTTATTATTTGTTATTCTAGCAATTTCTTCTCTAATTTTACTGTCTTTTTTACTATAAACCGAATTCCATTTTTTTTCATAGAGGATTCCTTTTTCTCCAATTTTTCTCCATTCATTAATAATTTCCTTAGGTATTTCAAAAGGCTTATGTTTCCATTTTAATTTTTTTCTAACTAATTCAACCTCTTCATCTCCAAGAGCAGCACCATGAGAAGAAGCTTTACCAGATTTATTAGGTGATCCATATCCAATGATAGTTTTACATGAAATTAAAGTCGGTTTGTTTGAGCTAAGGCTTTTTTTAATAGCTTTTAATATTTGTTTTTCGTTATGGCCATTTATTTCTTGGAATGACCAACCATAACTTTCAAATCTTTTTTTATAATTATCTGACACCGATAAGCTGGTAGAGCCATCAATGGATATTTTATTATTGTCAAAAAAAACAACAAGATTTTTTAGTCTTAAATGTCCAGCCAAACTCATTGCCTCATGACTTATTCCTTCCATTAAATCACCATCACTAGCAATAACATAAGTTTTATGATTTATTAAATTTGATCCATATTTTTTTTTTAAAATTTCTTCAGCAACTGCCATCCCAACTGCATTTGACAAACCTTGGCCAAGAGGTCCGGTAGTTGTTTCAATTCCAGAATTTTTTACATATTCTGGATGGCCTGCGCAAATAGAATTAAGTTTTCTAAAATTTTGAATATCTTTAATTGATATACTTTTGTATCCAGTTAAATATAACAGAGAGTACAAGAGCATCGATCCATGACCTGCAGATAAAATAAATCGATCACGATTAATCCAACTTGGATTTTGTGGATTAAACCTTAGGTAGTATTTAAATAATACGGTAGCAACATCGGCCATCCCCATCGGCATACCAGGATGTCCAGAGTTAGCTTTTTGGACCGCATCTATAGAAAGAAATCTTACTGCATTTGATAAATCTTTGAAGACTGGATTCACTATAAAACCTATATAGACTTGAACGTATCAAATCAATAATATGATTTTAAGATAAATCAAATGAAAAATTACGAAGAAAAAGAAAAAAAATTAGAAAATATTCTTAAAAAACTAAACACAATGTCAAATAGAGTTGTAAAAATGAGCAATGACATTAATTCCCTTAATTTGGAAAAGAATCAATTATTAAGGGAAAAAGAGGAATCCGATAAAAATTTTGAAAAACTTTCAAAACAACATCAAGAATTGAAATCTGAGTTGGAAAAAGTAGATAAAGATGTGTCTAATAAATTTGGAAATAAAAATAACTTCAATAAAAAAATTGATGAACTTAATCAAGAAACCGAAATTTTAATAGACGAGATTGAAAAATGGCAAACGTAAATATTAAATTTAATAATAAAGATTATTTACTTTCATGCGATGATGGCCAGGAAGAAAATCTTAAAGATTTAGCAAATCATTTAGATTCAAAATTCAATGCACTTAAAAATAGTTTGGGAAATTTAGGTGAAAACAAACTTCTTTTAATTACATCGATCCAAATGCTTGATGATTATTTTGCTTTATTAAAAAAGGTAAAAAATACTAAAAATGATTTTGAAACACTGTCTAATAAATTTAAAGAACTAAGATCACTAGCTATTAAATACAAAGAAGAAAAAGATTTAGAAATAGGAAAATTAAAAGAAGAAGTGGATGATTTTAAAAAAATGGTAGATAAAAATAAAAATTCATATGAAGAAATTTTAGAAAAAACAACAAAATCAATAGAAAAATTCATTGAAAGCACAGAAACAGATCTAGAAAAAAATATTCAATAAATGAAATATGATAAATCTTACTTAAGAAATAGATTTCTTTTAGAAAGAAGAAAAAAAAGTTTTTCTTTTAAGAAATTCAATTTTAATTTAATATTTAACTTAATTAAAAAACATTTTTATAATAAAAAAATAATTATTGCTGGATATTATCCATCTGATTATGAGGTGGATATATTGAATTTTCTTGAAGCTGCATCAAAAAAAAACTTTAAGGTTGTTTTGCCGGTTATAAAATCTTCTAACTTTATGACTTATAAGTCTTGGCTTTTTAAAGATCCTCTTTATGTTAATAAATATGGAATACCAGAACCCGAAAGATCAGAAAAAGAATTTATTCCAGATTTGATCATGGTTCCTTTGGTAGCGTACGATTCTAAATTAAATCGTATTGGTTATGGTAAGGGATATTATGATAGAAGTTTGCAAAAAGTTAGAAAAATTAAAAAAAAAGCAATTACTCTGGGAATTGCATACTCTTTTCAAAAATCAAAAGGCATACCAGTTAAAAAGCATGATTTTAAATTGGACTATATTTTTACCGAGCGAGGGATTATAAGATCAAACTAATAAATTATGAATATTTTATTACTTGGGGATATTATGGGTCCCTCCGGGAGAAAAGCTATAATTGAAAAGTTACCTGAAATAATTAAAAAAAAAAAATTAGATTTTGTTATTTTAAATGGAGAAAATGCCGCTGATCAAGGGGTAGGTATAACAAAAAAAAATTTTGAAGAATTTTTAGAAGCCGGAGCAGATGTTATTACAACTGGCAATCATGTTTGGGATGAAAAAGAAACAATGGAATTTATTACATCCGAAAAAAGATTATTAAGACCTCAAAATATGGTGAAAGGATCCCCAGGAAATGGATTCGGAATCTTTAAATCAAAAAATAAAAAAAAAGTAGCTGTTATTAATTTGATGGGAAATATTTTTATGAAAAAAAGTGAAGATGTTTTTGAAGAAGCAAAAAAATTTATACAAAATGTTAAATTAAAAAAAGATGCTGATTTTATCGTCGTTGACATGCACGGAGAAATCACCAGTGAAAAAATGGCAATGGGATATTTATTTGATGGTAAGGCAACAATGGTAGTTGGCACCCATACGCATGTTCCAACTTCGGATTATAGAATTATGGAAAAGGGAACAGCATATCAAACTGATGTTGGAATGTGTGGAGATTATAATTCTGTTATTGGAATGAATAAAGATAATTCTCTTAAAAAATTTTTTAAAGACCCAGATGCAAAAAGACACTATCCTGCACTTGGTGAAGCAACAATTTCTGGTTTAATGGTTGTTGCAAATGAGAAAACGGGTTTAGCAAGCAAGGTAGAACCAATAGTTTTAGGTAAAAATTTAGAAAATAGAATATAATTTATGGCAGGGCATTCACATTGGGCTGGTATTAAACACAGGAAAGGTAGAGCGGATAAACAAAGATCTAAAATTTTTTCTAAACTTTCAAAAGAAATTACTGTAGCAGCAAAATTAGGATCAAAAGATCCTAACATGAATCCAAGACTGAGATCGGCTATACAAGCAGCAAGAACAGCAAATATGCCTAAAGATAATATCAATAGAGCAATTAACAAATCAGAAATAAATAAAAATTTAAATTATAACAGTCTTGTTTACGAAGGCTTTGGACCGGAAAAAATTGCGATCATAATTGAAACTTTAACTGACAATAAAAATAGAACAGTTTCAAATATTAGAACTATATTTCAAAAATTTGGAGGAAACCTAGGAGGAGAAGGTACTGCTTCACATCAATTTAATCAAAAGGGAGTCATTAGAATTGCTAAAAATAAAATTTCAGATAACGAAATATTAGATTTAGCAATAAATGCCGGGGCTGAAGATTGTTCTTCAGACCCTTTAAGTCATGAAATAATTACAAAAAAAGAAGATTTTTATAAAGTTAAAACAGAAATAGAAAAAAAAATCTATGAATTTATTTCAGCAGGAATTGAATGGTTGCCTATAAATAGAATTTCTTTAGATCAAGAAAAAACAAAATCTGTGGTTAATTTTTTAGAAAGATTGGAAGATGATGAAGATGTTCAACACGTTTATGCAAATTTAGAAATAGATAGCTATTTATCAGAAAAAAATTTAGCGACATGATAATTATTGGAATAGATCCTGGAGTTAGTGGAGCAATTAGTATCTTAGAGAATAAAAAAGTAATCGAAATTTTTGATATGCCTACCATGATAGATGGAAAAAAAAACAAAAAACAGGTAAATGGCTCTCAGGTAACAAATATAATTAAAGAAAAATTAAACGATAATAGTGGAAAAGAAATAATTGTTGTTGTTGAACATGTTAACGCCATGCCAGGCCAAGGCGTTACTAGCATGTTTAATTTTGGACAATCTTTTGGTGTTATCAAAGGAATTTGTTCCGCACTAAGTTTACCCATATATTTTGTTCGACCAATGAAGTGGAAAAAACATTTTAATTTGATTAAAACAAATAAAGATGCCAGCAGAACAAAAGTAATCGAAGTTTATCCCGAAATATCAAGCAAACTTTCTAGAAAAAAAGACTCTAACAAAGCTGATGCAATTTTAATTGCTAGATATTTCAATGATACGCAACTTTAATCCTTATAAAAAGTCAGTTTTGGTGCCAAATTCATGACACATTTAGATGCACATTAGGCTTAATGGAACAGGAAGTTGCTACACAAGTTGTTGGATTAGGAGGATCAACAGATTTTTCTTTATTTCAACTTTTTATACGAGCAGACTTTGTTGTTAAAAGCGTTATCATTATTTTGATAGCAGCTTCAATATTTTCCTGGGCTTTAATTTTCGATAAATATAAATTATTTAAAAGAATAGAAAAAAGCACTTCAACTTTTGAGGATAAATTTTGGAAATCAAGATCAGCAGAAAGTTTTTATAACAGCCATACAAATAGAGATAAAGATCCGATCGCCAATATATTTCAGTCAGCAATGGCTGAATTAATTAAAACCAAATCAAAATCATCTTCAGTTCAATCAATTAGAGTAACAAGAGTTATTGAAATTTCGGCTGATAAAGAAATTAAATTAATTGAAAAACATTTTACTTTTTTAGCCACCGTTGGTTCGACCGCGCCTTTTATTGGTTTATTCGGAACAGTTTGGGGCATAATGAATTCTTTTCAATCTATTGCAATATCTAGAAACACAAGCTTAGCTATAGTGGCTCCAGGAATAGCAGAAGCGCTTTTTGCTACTGCTTTAGGATTGCTTGCAGCAATACCTGCTGTTATTGCCTATAATAAATTTAATAGTGATGCAAAAAAATACATGGCACGTATAGAAAATTTTTCTAAAAGATTTATTTCAATTATTTAAAATTTTATTATGAGCTTTCAACTAAATCGTTCATCCAAAGAGCCAATGAGCGAAATAAATGTAACACCTTTTGTTGACGTTATGTTGGTTTTGTTAATAATTTTTATGGTTACTGCGCCACTATTAACAGTAGGAGTACAAGTAGATTTACCAGAATCTGCCGCCGATTCCCTTCCAGATGATCAAGAACCTTTGACACTGACAATTAATTCTAAAGGGGAAGTTTTTATTCAAGAACATCAGGTTGTTTTTGAAAAAATAATCCCAAAAATTTTAGCTATTTCAAATAACAGGACCGACACAAGAATATATGTAAGAGGTGATAAAACTATTAATTATGGAAGAGTTCTTGAGGTTATGGGCATGCTTTCAGGAGCAGGTTTTTCTAAAGTAGCTTTAATATCTGAACCATATAAAAATTGACATGACCAGAAGTATCCTTTTGTCTTTGATATTTCACTCAGCAATGATTGTAATTACAGCAATGACCTTACCATTTATGAAAAGATCACCAATAGATTTACCTCCAATACTAACTGTCGATTTAATACAAATTACTGACAAGACAAGCATACCTTTTGCTGCAAAGGCTGCCAAAACGTTAGAAAAATTAAAAAAAAAAGAAGAGGAAAGATTAGTATCTGAGCAGGCACCTCCCTCAGAAAAGAAAAAAGAAAAACCTGATAGAATTCCTTTACCTGAAGATTTAAATAAAGAAAAAAAACAAATTATAAAAAAAAAACAAAACCCAGAAGAAATTGAAGAACAAATAAGGCAAGCTTCTGAATTTGAAAAAAAGGAACTTTTTGACCCCAATCAAATTGCAGCCTTAATAGATAAATCGAAGGAAGAAACTGCGGAAACTCTTAAAAAAAGTGAAAAGCTTACACAAAGCAGTGTAAAAACTTCATTTGCTTCGGGTTTAACTCTAAGTCAAGAAGACGCGCTCAAAGCCCAAATTTTTGGTTGTTGGAGTCTTCCTTTAGGTCTACCTTATCATAAAAATTTGTTAGTAAGAATTAAACTGAAATTAAAACCAGATGGTACAGTCTTGAGATCAGAAATATTAGATCATGCACGTATGAATCAACCAGGGCAAGGTTTTTATAAAGTTTTGGCCGAAAGCGCATTAAGAGCAATACGAATCTGCCAACCGTTAAGAGTGCCACCTACTGGTTATGAAAAATGGAAAGATTTACAACTAAACTTTGACGCAAACGAAATGTTAAAAGGATAAAATGAAAAAAATAATATTAGTAATTTTTTGCTTATTTATATTTAAGGCTTCAGCAATAGCATTGGTTGAAGTGGATATAACAAGAGGTAATCTTGATCCTTTACCTATAGCTGTTTCACCTCTTCATGTTGAATCTGGCTCAAAAGATATAAAACAAAATGGAAAAATTATAAAAAATGTTGGAGAAGAAATTTCTAAAGTTATAGAAATAAATTTTAAAAGATCGGGTTTATTCAATCCCTTAAAAAAGGAATCTTTTGTTCAAAATCCAGATATAGCTCATGTCAAGCCAAGATTTGAAGACTGGAGATTAATAAAAGCACAAGCTTTAGTAACGGGAAAAGTAAATGTTTCTGAAGAAAAATTAAGAGTCGAATTTAGATTGTGGGATACGGTTGCAGCAAAAGAAATGATCGCATTAGCTTTTTCTACAACACCAAGTAATTGGAGAAGAGTAGCTCATATAATTGCAGATAAAGTTTATCAAAGATTAACAGGGGAAGAAGGTTATTTTGATACAAGAATTATTTATGTGTCTGAAACAGGTCCAAAAACTCAAAGATACAAAAAACTTGCAATCATGGATCAAGATGGAGCAAATGTTAAATATTTAACTTTGGGCAATGAATTAGTTTTAACACCAAGATTTAGTCCCAAAAACCAGCTGGTAACTTATTTGTCTTATTTTAGAAATTTACCCAGAGTTTACTTGCTTGATATTGAAACAGGAGTTCAAGAGGTAGTAGGAGACTTTCCAGGAATGACTTTTGCTCCAAGATTTTCACCTGACGGTGAAAAAATTATAATGAGTTTTGCAAAAGATGGTAACTCTGATATTTATACAATGAATTTAAAAACGAGAGTCGTTGAAAAAATTACTGACCATACATCAATAGACACTTCTCCATCTTATTCACCTGATGGAAAATATATTGCTTTTAATTCCGACAGAAGTGGCCTGCAACAAATATACGTTATGAAAAGTGATGGATCTAAAGTTAAAAGAATAACTTTTGGAAAAGGTTTGTACGGAACACCAGTATGGTCCCCCAGAGGTGATTTAATTGCATTTACAAAAGTTCATAAAGGTAAATTTTATATAGGTGTTATGAGAACTGATGGGTCAGGAGAAAGATTGTTAACAGAAAATTATTACCAAGAGGCTCCTTCATGGTCGCCAAATGGAAGAGTGTTAATATTTTATAGAGAAACAAAGTCTGATTCTGAGGGAAAAGGCTTTTCAGCGAAACTCTGGTCTATTGATTTAACAGGCTACAACGAAAGGTTAATAGAGACAGAAACTGATGGGTCAGACCCATCTTGGTCTTCATTACTCTCAAAGTAAGGCTTTTTTAAGGATATTTTGCTTGCAACTTTAAATTTAATTTGAAATATTATGCTTAAATTTACAATTAATAATGTTATTAGGGAGCAACTAAAGATGATATCTGGAACGAATTTAAAAAAGTTTTTATTGATTGTGCTTCTTGGAGTAGCACTTAGCGCATGTGCAACTACAAAAAAACAATCAGGCAAGATGCAAGGAGATGTTTATACAGGAAATGATACTGTAGAATATTTAGCAACAGGAGTTAAAGACAGAGTATTCTTTGCCACAAATAAATCGACATTAACTACTGCATCAAGAGATACTTTACGTAAACAAGCAGCTTGGATGAGAAAGAAAAGTAAACTTAAGTTTACTATCGAAGGACATGCTGACGAAAGAGGAACAAGAGAATATAACTTGGCGCTTGGCGAAAGAAGAGCTAACGCAGTAAAAGACTACTTGATGACTTACGGTATTAATGGAAATAGATTATCAGTTATAAGCTATGGTAAGGAAAGACCAGTTAATTCTGGTTCAAATCCATTAGCTTGGTCTCAAAACAGAAGATCAGTAACTATTAAAGCTAATTAATATTAAAAGAATTTTAAAAAAAAAGACCTACAGTTTAGTATTTTGTAGGTCTTTTTTTTGCCTTATTTTTCCTTAAATATAAAAAAAATCATGAATAGATTTTTTAATTTGTTAATCAAGGTACTGCTAATTTCAACTCTAGCTATTTTTTATTCCTATAAGATTTATGCTGAGGAAACAGAATCAATTTTAAAAAAACTACAAATTTTACAAGATGATATTAAAACTTTAGAAAAAGCCGTTTACAGCAAAGATGTGAAAACTACGGCCACTAGCAGTGAGGGACTTTCTACACAAAGCAGCGATGTTTTAACTAAACATTTGCTTAAATTATCCGAACTTGAGGAACAATTTAAAATTTTAACAAATAATTTTGAGGAAATTAATTTCAAACTAGATAAATTATCAAATAGAATTACAAAAGTTCAAACAGATAATCAAATGAGGTTTCAAGATTTAGAAAGTACAAGCACAGACAAGTCATCAAAAAAGAAATTACCAGGAAGCGGAGAATCAAAAGATTTAGGTAAAGTTTTAGAAATTGAATCTTCGGATTCTGATGTAGCTTCAGCCGAGCAAATTCAAAAAACACAATCTGTAGAAGCTGTAGGAACTGTTATTACTGAAACTGCTGCAAGAAGTGAAAAAATTTTACCAGATGCAACTCCTAAAAAACAATATGAATTTGCTTTAAGTTTTATTAAAATTGGAGATTATGAAACTGCTGAGTTAGCATTAAGAGAATTTGTTGATAATAATTCTAAACATGAATTAGCAGGAAATGCACAGTATTGGTATGGAGAAACTTTTCGAGTAAGACAGCTCTACCAAGATGCTGCCACAGCATATTTGGACGGCTATCAAAAATATCCAAAGAGCAGAAAGGCTCCAGTAAATTTACTTAAACTAGGTGTCATGCTAGTCCAGATTGGAGAAAAAGAACAAGGGTGTTCAATGATTTTAGGATTGAAAGATCAATATCCACAAGCTAATCAATCCATTATCCAAAAAGCAGAATATGAAAAGAAAAAATTTAACTGCGAGAAAAAAAGCTAATAAAATCAGCTTACTGTTAGAAAATAAAAAAATTAGCGATATTTATTTAAAATTTAAATCTATTCTTTTTAAAAATATAAAAAATAGAAATTTCGCCTTAGCCGTTTCTGGCGGAGCCGACAGTTTATGTCTAGCCTATTTTAGCAAAGTATATTCAATTGAATACTATAACAAAATTCATGTTTTAATAGTTAACCATAATCTTAGAAAAGAATCTTCTGCAGAAGCTTTAAAAGTAAAAAAAATTTTAAAAAACAAAAAAATTAAAAGTAATATTCTTACTTGGAAAGGGAACGCTCCAAAGAGCAATATTCAAAAAAAGGCTCGAGATATGAGGTATTTCTTATTATCTAATTATTGTTTGAAGAATAAAATAAAATATCTAGTAACAGCGCATCACAAAGATGATCAAATTGAAAATTTCTTTATAAGATTATTAAGAGGAAGTGGTATTACTGGACTGTCTTCTATGCCAACAAATACCAAATATAACAAGCACTTAAAAATTGTAAGACCCTTTTTAAATTTAAATAAAATAGATTTAAAATATGCAACATTAAATTATTTTAAAACCTATATAAAAGATCCATCAAATAATGATGAAAAGTTTTTACGTACAAGAATTAGAAAATATAGAAAAAGCATGGAAAGAGAAGGCCTAGATACAAAAAAAATTATAAATACTATGCAAAATTTATTATCTGCTAACCAAGCGTTAAATTTTTATAAAAATAAAGCAATATACAAACACGCTTCTTTTATATCAAAAAACAAATGTTTAATTAACATGATGATATTTTCTGAAGAATCTGAAGAAATAATTTTTAAATTTTTTTCTGATGTTTTATCTCTTATTTCGGGAAGTTACTATCCACCAAGATCAAAAAAGATTGCAAATTTAATCTATCGATTGAAAAAAAATAAATTTAACAAATGTACTCTAGGAGGATGTGTGGTGGAGATAAAAGATAATTTTATTTTAATTTCAAAAGAACTAAAAATAAGAAAAATGTTATATCACCAACCCGGAAAGTAAGTTTTTGTTATAATTGTTGATAAAATGCCACTTGTTTAGGTAAAAATAATGCTTATCTTTAATATTATATGAATTTAAAGAATTTAATGATGTGGGGCGTAATAGTTCTTCTAGTAATGGGGCTATTTCAATTATTTCAAAATCCCAAAAAATCTATAGTTTTGGAAAAAACCCCCTTTTCTGAATTTTTAAAAAATGTTGAAGATGGAAGAGTTGTTCAAGTAGAAATCAAAGGAAATAATATTGAGGGAATTTTATCAGATGGAACAGCTTTCAGCACATATTCTCCTAACGACCCAAACTTAGTAGACAAACTAACTTCAAAAGGAGTAAGTATAACTGCTACTCCAATCGAAGATAAAATGCCATCTCTCTTAGGTATACTTCTCTCCTGGTTTCCTATGCTTTTACTTATCGGTGTATGGATATTTTTCATGCGTCAAATGCAAGGAGGAAGAGGCGGAGCAATGGGTTTTGGAAAATCAAAAGCAAAACTATTATCGGAAGCTAGAGGAAAAATAACATTTAATGATGTAGCTGGAATTGACGAAGCAAAAGAAGAAGTTGAAGAAATAATAGAATTTTTAAGAGATCCGAGAAAATTTAGAAGACTTGGAGGAAAAATTCCAAAAGGTGCGCTTTTAATTGGGCCTCCAGGAACTGGTAAAACTTTACTAGCTAGAGCTATAGCAGGAGAAGCAAATGTTCCTTTTTTTACAATCTCAGGATCTGATTTTGTTGAAATGTTCGTTGGTGTTGGAGCATCAAGAGTAAGAGATATGATGGAGCAAGGAAAAAAAAATGCACCTTGTATAATATTTATTGATGAAATTGATGCAGTGGGTAGAAGCAGAGGGGCTGGACTTGGTGGAGGTAATGATGAAAGAGAACAAACTTTAAACCAACTTTTAGTTGAGATGGATGGTTTTGACACGAATGAAGGTGTGATAATTATAGCTGCAACTAACAGACCTGATGTTTTGGATCCAGCTTTGTTAAGGCCCGGAAGGTTTGATAGACAGGTAGTTGTTCCG
>Ga0208764_10000881_pt1 | contig 19408 bp, 15 predicted proteins | sample ETNtaG_18_FD_185762 | JGI IMG/M metagenome (GOLD analysis project Ga0208764, IMG submission 185762) | Marine microbial and viral communities from oxygen minimum zone, Eastern Pacific Ocean - ETNP201302SV91 (SPAdes) (version 2) | ecosystem: Environmental > Aquatic > Marine > Oceanic ... | reverse complement strand
GCATGGAAAAAACCATCTCTGACGGCATGTTTTAAGAAATGTTGTATTATATTTTTTGCAACTTTCTTAACATCAATATTTAGGGATTTTAAATTTTCAACTTCCCTTATTGATATTCCGTCTATTCTATCTAGACACAAGACTCTTTTGCTGGTTTGATTCCAATAAATTTTTGGAACATTGAAACCTATATCATTTTTTGTATTCTCATACATTTCATTTGCTGCCGCAGCTTCAAATCTTAAATCCATTTCAACAATAGTGATTTCTCTCAACAACTGAACCACTTCTACCAATTTAAGTCTTTTAGTTTTTTTTATAAAATTTTGAGCCATATAAGCGAGAAGCATCAAAGCATCTAATTCTTCATTGAATATTTTTTCTATATTTGGTCTCAGAATTTTTATGGCTACCTTTTTATTAGAATTATTTAATGTTGCAAAATGAACTTGCGCAATAGAAGCTGCGGCCACAGGTTCAGACAAATCTTTAATCTGATTAAAATTTTCATGACCAAGCTCTTCTCTTAATGTATTTTTTGCTTCATTCATTTCAAATGGAGGTAATTTGTCTTGAAGCTTTTCTAATTCTTTGGAAATATTTTGACCAATTATGTCTGGTCTTGTTGCCAAAAATTGACCCAGTTTAATAAAAGTTGTACCCATTTTTTGTAGAGCGTCACATAATTTTTTTTCCGGCGTAAAATTGTTATTAATTTTTTTATTATTAAAATTAAAACCTATTATGAAGAAAAGAATTTTAATTCCTACAGGAGGGTTATAAACTTCATAAATGGAAGATATAGCTCCTGAAGTGGAAAGTTTTCTTCCAATTTTAAACAGAATAAATAATTTTTTGAACATTATTATATTTTCCAGGCCGAATGAATAGCTACAATTCCACCGCTTATATTTCTGAAAGATGAATTTGAAAAATTATTTTTTTTTAGTAATTCTAATAATTCGTCCTGAGAATAAAATTCATTAATACTATTTATAAGATAATCATAAGGTTCAGAATTCCCTACAACTAGTTTTCCAATTTTAGGTATTGATTTTGAATAAAGTTTATAAACTTCATTTAATATTTCATTTTTTACCTTAGAAAATTCTAAGCATAACAATCTACCACCTGGCTTCAAAACTCTAAAAGCTTCCTTTAGTGCGTTATTTATATTTGACACATTTCTAATACCAAAACTTATTGTGTAATAGTCAAATTCATCATTTCCAAATGGCAATTTTTCTGCATTGTTGCAATGCCATTTAATATTACCTTTATTGTTTAATTTTCTTTTACTAATTTCGAGCATATCTTTATTTTCATCTACACAATATACGGAACCTTTATAATTAATCTTATTTAAAAATAATTTAGCTATATCGCCAGTACCAGAGGCAACATCAATTAGTTTAGTATTTGGTTGAGGGTTTAAGTAATTTATAAATGTTTTTTTCCATATTCTATGGATACCTAAAGACATTAAATCGTTCATTAGATCGTATTTATCAAAGACCTTTTGAAAGACTTCAGACACTATTCTATTTTTATTTGTATGCTTGATTTCCATTTAATTTAAATAGATCATATGTGAACTTTTTTGACAATATATTGATGTTGACCGATATAAACCAAAAAGATATATATTCAGCACTTTATGCCAAATATTAAATCTGCAGTAAGACGCACCAAAAGAACTAAGAAGCAAGCTTTGGTGAATAGAATAAGAAAAAGTAAATACAAAAATGCTATTAAGCAAATGCAGATATATCTAGATACGGGAAAAATAAAGGAAGCAAAAAATTTTCTTCCAAAATTCCACTCACAATTGATGAAAATAGCAAAAACTGGATCTATAACAAAAAAAACGGCGTCAAGAAAAATTTCAAGAATTACAAAAAAAATTAATAATTCTGGTAAAAAATAAATCTAAGTCAATTAAGAGTTGATAATTCAAAAATATCTTTTTAGTTGCAACTAAATAAAGAATTTTTTTTTTAAAAAAAACAATATGTAGTTAATATATTTAAAGTTGCATCTTTTTGAAAAGATTTTTTTATAATTAATTTTTTTCAATACAACCCAAATTAAAATTTTTTTTCAATACAACCCAAATTAAAATTTTTTTTCAATACAACCTAATAAGGATTGCATGAAAGTAAAAAAAAAATTAGAACTAATCATTCAAGAAAATTTTTTATGAAAGAAATATCACCAAAATTAAACCCAAGTGCACTTATAGCAAAAGAAGAAAGCTATCTTAACTGGGATGAAATTTTAGATAAATTAAAAGCGACTTTTGGAAATGATACTTATGAAAGCTGGATCAGAAATGTCAATTTAAAAAAAGAATATAATCATTATATCGTTCTATCTGTACCAACCAGGTTTGTGCGAGATTGGATAGTTTCTAGATATGCTGATAAAATATTGGACGTAATTAAAACATTTAAAAAAAGCATTCAAAGACTAGAATTCGTGATCGAAGAGAGTAACGAAAAACCAAATCAAATAAACTCGATTAAAAAAAATAAAATTACATCAATTGAAACTTCATTATTAAATTATAACCGTTTTAGAGGAAATAATAGATTTGATAATTTCATAGTAGGCGAAAGCAATGAACTTGCTTATACAGCTGCAAAAAAAGTTTGTATTGAATCTGCACATTATAATCCACTGTTTATTTATAGCTCAGTTGGAATGGGTAAAACTCATTTATTAAATGCTATAGGAGTAGAAATTGGAAATGCAAAAAAAGTTATGTTTATTTCAGCTGAAAGGTTTATGTATCATTTTATTAAATCTATAAAAAATAACGAAATGGTTAAATTTAAAGATTTTTTTAGAAATGCAAATGTTTTTATTATTGACGATATTCAATTTGTGAATGGCAAAGAGCAAATGCAAGAAGAGTTTTTTCATACTTTTAATGCGTTAATTGAAAGAGGATCGCAAATAGTTATTTCCTCTGATAGACCACCTTCGAATCTTGATAGAATACAAGAAAGAATTAGATCAAGAATGTCAGGAGGTTTGGTAATAGACATTCAACCTCCAGATTTAGATTTAAGAATTAAAATTTTGAAAAGTAAATTTGAAGAAATCAAAAGAAATTTTAAAGAAGAATATGATTTGAGTGAAGAAGTTATTAGATTTTTAGCTACAGAGGTTACTTCAAATATTAGAGAAATGGTTGGTGGATTAAATAGAATTTTAGCTTTCAGTAAAATTAATACAAAATCTCCAAATATTTACGAATGTAAAAAGATTTTAAAAGACTTTATAAATTCTAACAATAAGTCCATAAATGTCGAACTTATCCAAAATATGGTTGCTTCATATTTTAATTTAAATATTCAAGAATTATTATCACCCAGAAGATCAAGATCATTAGCCAGACCTAGACAAATAGCAATGTATCTTGCTAAACAACATACGACCAATTCTTTACCCGACATTGGAAGAAAATTTTCTAACAGAGATCATACTACTGTAATTCATGCGGTTAAAAAAATTGATGAATTAATGAAAAAGGATAATGAGATAAGGCAAAGCGTTCTAGAATTAAAAAAAAAATTACTTTAAATTTGCACAATGGAATTTACAATTGACAGAGACATTTTTTTAAAGTCATTAAGTCATGCAAACGGAATTATCGAAAAAAAAACAACGCTACCAATATTATCAAACATTCTAATAGAGGCAAAAGACTCAAAAATAAAAATTACTGCGACCGATTTAGATATAATTTATTTTGAAGAAATAACACCAACAGAAATAAAAAAAGAAGGTTCCACTACGACTTCTGCAAACATTCTTTATGATATATTAAGAAAATTACAATCTAACGCAAAGATTGAACTTACATTGCAAAGCACAAATAAACTAAAATTAATTTCAGGTAATTCAAAATTTAATTTACTGTGTATTCCGCCAGATAACTTTCCTCTTTCAGAAGAAAAAGGTGAGGAAAAAAGTTTTGAAATTGCATCAGAAAAATTATTAAAACTTTTAAATAAAACAAAAATTTCTATTTCTAATGATGAAACTAGACATTATCTTAATGGAATTTTTTTACACAAAACAAAATTAGAAAACAAAACATTTTTATCTGGAGTTTCAACAGACAGTCACAGGCTTTCTTCAAGCAGTATAGAAATTGATCAAAACACTAATATAGAATCAATTATTTTGCCCAAAAAAACTATTTTTCAATTAATTTATTTATTAGAACAAAATACAAAGCCAGTAAAAATATCAAATAACAAATCAAAGATTAAATTTAGTATGGATGGCGGAGTATTGATCTCTAAAGTTATAGATGGACGATTTCCTGATTATAACAAGGTAATTCCAAAAAATAATAATAAAACTTTAGAAATTAAATTAAATGAGTTTAAAAATTCTATAGAAAGGGTAACAACTGTTTCTTCTGATCGTAAAGAGGGTTTAAAAATGCATATTTCAAAAGATTCAGTACAATTATCAGTTAACAATCCTAATAGCGGCGAGGGTTTAGAGATTGTAAATGCAAAATTTAACTCAGAAGATTTAAGCATAAGTTTTAATAGTAGATATTTAATTGATATTACTTCACAAATTGAAAATGATTCAATTATTATTTTATTAAACGATCCAGGCTCTCCAGTTTTGGTAAAAGATTTATTGGATAAAAACACTTTTCATGTTGTTATGCCAATGAAAATCTAATTTATTTTAATAAAAGCATTATTAGATTATTTTTTTTTTTTTCATTAAGTAATCATTTAATATCAACACTAATTTAAGAAGCTAATTTGTCGCTGATTTAATTACTAATAAAAAAATGTTAAAATAGAAGCTAATTTCATAAATATGACTAACAAAAAAGAAGAAAATAAAATCAAATATAGCGCAGATTCTATAAAAGTACTTAAAGGTTTAGATGCTGTTAGGAAAAGACCTGGAATGTACATTGGTGATACTGACGATGGCACAGGTTTACATCATATGGTTTATGAAGTTGTAGACAATTCTATAGATGAAGCATTAGCAGGATATTGTAAAAATATTAAAGTTACAGTTAATTCAGATCAATCTGTTACAGTCGAAGATGATGGGAGAGGAATACCAGTTGATCTACACAAAGGTGAAAAAAAATCTGCTGCTGAAGTGATAATGACACAACTTCATGCTGGAGGAAAGTTTGATCACGATTCATATAAAGTTTCAGGGGGACTTCATGGAGTAGGTGTTTCAGTAGTTAATGCATTATCTGAAAAACTAACATTGAAAATATTTAGAGATAAAAAAGAATATTTTATTGAATTCAAAGATGGCAAAGCTTTATCTCCTTTAAAAGGTAAAGGAAAAACTAGCAAAACAGGTACTTTAATAAATTTTCTTCCATCGAGACAGGTATTTTCTGATACTAAATTTAGTTCTTCAATATTACAAAAAAGAATGAGAGAACTTGCCTTTTTGAATAAAGGATTATCAATTCATTTGTTAGATAAAACTGGAAAAAAAGAAAAAGAATATAAAAATAAATATGATGGAGGAATTCAAGAGTTTGTTGAATTTTTAGATAAAAATAAATCAGCATTAGTTAATAAGAACGATCTAAGCTTATTTAAAAAACCAATCTATATTTCTGGAGTAAAAGATAATGTCGAAGTAGAATGTTCATTAAAATGGAACGCAGGATATTCCGAAGACATGTTGCCTTTTGCAAACAATATTCATCAAAAAGATGGAGGAACACACTTATTAGGTTTCAGAAGTGCTATAACAAGAGTTATTAACAAATACGCCGCTGATGGAAATTTATTAAAGAAGAATAAAGTTACAATTGAAGGTTATGATACCAGAGAGGGTTTAACGGGCGTTTTATCAGTAAAAATTCCTGATCCAAAATTTTCTTCACAAACAAAAGATAAACTCGTTTCATCAGAGATTAGATTTATTGTAGAATCTATAGTGAGTGATAAATTATCAACTTGGTTTGATCAAAATCCAGGAATTAGAAAAATAGTATTATTAAAAATAGTTCAAGCTGCTGTAGCAAGAGATGTTGCCCGAAAAGCAAGAGAAGGTGTGAGAAGAAAAGGATCATTAGAATTATCAGGGCTACCTGGAAAACTTGCTGATTGTCAAATAGGTAAAGCTGAAGGCACAGAATTATTTATTGTCGAAGGTGATTCAGCGGGAGGTTCTGCAAAACAAGGAAGAAATCGAGAATTTCAGGCAGTTCTTCCATTGAGGGGAAAAATATTAAATACTTATATTGATACAAACGGTTCGAAAAACAGAAATGGCAATGGTCAAGACGCACAAACAAAAGCTTTTTCAAAAATGATGTCTTCAAACGAAATAGTAACTTTAATTAATGCACTTGGCACAGGATCTAAAGATTTTAGTATTGAGAATTTAAGATATGAAAAAATTGTTATAATGACAGATGCTGATGTTGACGGCTCTCATATAAGAACTTTATTATTAACATTGTTTAATAATTACCCTTTCAACGAGCTTATAGAAAAAAATCACATCTATCTAGCACAGCCTCCTTTATATAAAATAACAAAAGGAGGAAAAAGTTATTACATAAAAGATGACAATGAGTTAGAAAATTTTTTAATCAAATCATCAGAAAAAAGCAAAGGTTCAATTAAAAAAAATACTAAAGAGTTTAATAAATTTCTAGAAAGAGAAAAAAGCAAAGTAAACATCCAAAGATTCAAAGGTTTGGGAGAAATGAACCCAGAAGAATTATGGAAAACAACCTTAGATCCTGAAAAACGTACATTATTACAAGTTAGGTATTCAAATAATACAAAAGCAAAATCAAAAAAAGATCAAGATTTAATACAAATATTAATGGGTGACGAAGTTGCTCCTAGAAAAGATTTTATAATTAATGGAGCTTTAGAAGTTTTAAATTTAGATATATAATTTCTTAATGAAATTATTGGAGATATTTAAAACATCAGACAATATTCAATTAGATAAAAAAACATTAGTTATATTAAGATGGATAGCAATTATTGGTCAATTTATAGCTATAAATTTTGTTTATTTTTTTCTAAATTTTGATTTTCTGTTTTTATATTGCATTATTGTAATTTTTTTGGGCGTTATAACTAATATTTTTTTAAAATTTAGGGAAAAAAAAAAATTATTAAGCGATCTAAGTTCAGCAATATATTTAACTTATGATCTTGCTCAGCTAGCTTTGCTTATTTTTTTTACAGGAGGAATTACTAATCCCTTTGTATTGCTTCTTGTTATACCTGCAGTAGTTTCATCTACTTTTTTATCAGTAAAAAGTACTATAAATTTATCTATTATAACTGCAGCCTTTTTGTTCATATTAACAATCTATCATTTTCCATTACCAAGTTCTGGAGAACTGCATTTTCATGTACCAAATTACTATTTGAACGGAATTCCTACAGCAATAATAATAGGCTTAATTTTTTTATGTTATTTTGGTGCTAGATTTGGTTTAGAGAATAGGAAAAGAACAGAAGCTCTTAATCGACTAGAAATGGTTTTGGCTAAAGAACACGAACTGAAAACCATAGGAGTTCAGGCAGCTGCAGCAGCTCATTCATTGAGCACTCCTTTATCTACTATAAAATTAGTTTCAAAAGAATTAGAAAAAGAGATAGGAAATAATAATAAATATTCAAAAGATATACAATTACTTCACAGTCAGTCGTTAAGATGTGGCGAAATATTAAAGAAACTTTCTATGACTCCTTTGAAAAAAGATAAATTTTTTGAAAACGTAAATTTGGAGAATTTATTAATTGAAATTATAAATTCATTTAAAGAAATTTCAAATAAAGAATTTTCTTTTAAAGTTGAAAATAATAAAGACGAACTTATTATTAAAAGAAAAGCCGAAATTACATATGGGTTAAGAAATTTTATTGGAAATGCATCAAAATTTAGCAATTCTTTAGTTGAAATAACGTTACAAAGTAATAAAAAAAATATAAAAATAAAAATTTGCGATGATGGCCCAGGGTTTCCAGAAGATATAAGAAAATTTTTAGGAGAACCTTATATTCATAGCAAAGATAAGAAAATAGATGCCAAATCAGGTTTAGGACTAGGTACATTTATTGGCAAAACACTTTTGGAAAGAATGAAAGCTGATGTTAATTTTGGAACAAGCGCTACTTTAAAAGGTGCGATGGTAACTATTGAATGGGATGTAAAAAATCTTCTTTCTATTTAAACTTTTTATATTCAAAAATATAGGAAACTATTTTATAAGCTAATTTAGCAGCTAGAAAATTATAACAATCAAATCCCTTTATGGGAGATAGCTCATTAATATCCGCTCCTACAATATTAGAATTTTTTGCTGCAATTTTAATTATATTAATTGTTTCATCCCAAAATAAACCGCCGGGTTCTGGAGTTCCTGTAGCAGGCATTAAGCTTAAATCTAACCCGTCGACATCAAATGTTAAGTATAATTTTTTATTTTTTATTATTTTTTTAAATTGAGATAAATTCCACCGAGCTTTATCTTTAGCCCAAAAAATTTTTATTCTATTTTTATTTTTCTTTAAAAATGGGATTTCAGAAGTGGAAATATTTCTTATACCAAAAGATACAACACTTAAATTTGGATAATCTAAACATCTTCTTATAGCAGATGCATGAGAAAATTTATTATTATTGTAACTATTTCTTAAATCAGCATGCGCATCAAAGTGCAACAAACATATTTTATCAAATTTTTTTACAAAAGGTCTTATAGCTCCAGGTGTTAAAGAATGTTCACCGCCCAGCACTAAAGGAAATTTATTATTACTTAATATAATATTATTTATGTTTTCAATTTGTTTGAGCGCATCAATCATATTTTTTTTAATAGGAAACGGTTTTAGAGTTTTTATTCCAATAGATTTATGAGGTTCTTTATGTAAATCTTCATCAAAAAGTTCTACTTGATGAGATGCTTTAATTATTTCTATTGGTCCTTTTTTAGTTCCTCCGCCATAACTTACAGTTTTTTCAAGTCCAAAAGGAACCACGATAACATTATTTCTGGTACTATTATTATCAACACCGAGAAATCCTTTTTTATTTGATAGATATTTCAATTTTTTAACCGAAAAGCTTTGAAAAATTTTTTCGCTGTCTTTCTTTCCAATGGTTGCGATGGTATGCATCGCTAGCTATTAAAGGTAAAACGCTAGTTGCTTCTGCAAAAACCATTTGTTCCTTTGAAGTATCAACTTTCCCCCAGGAGCTAGCTTCTTTAAGGGTAGAACTACTGCAGGCACCATCTCTAGTGTCTGCTACTGTAATTTGCACGGCATATTTATGCATATCAACATTTTTTCCTAAAAGTTCAGCGCAAACTACGGTATCTTGAACAAAATTTTTTGGAACTCCTCCTCCAATCATAAATAGTCCAGAAGACTTAGATTTTATTTTAATTTCAGTAAGCTCTCTAAATTCTCTAATAGAATCGATAGTGATGCATTTTTTGGGATTTTTTTCTTGATGCAAAACTAAGCCAAATCCTGCGCTGGAATCAGTGAAAGCTGGACAAAATATAGGAATATTGTTGTCATAAGCCGTTTCAATCAGAGAGTTTTTTTTCTTAGAATGAGTTTTCAAATATCTTCCTATTTCTTTTATAAATTCTCTTGAAGTATATGGTCTTGGTTCTAAATTATCTGCAATTTCACAAATTTTTTTGTCACAAGTTTGAAGCTCTTCTTCGTCAATATATGTATCATATATTCTATCTATATAATTTTCTCTTAACTGGGTATCATCTTGAAATTGTGAACCTTGATAGTGTTTAAATCCCAAAGCTTCAAAGAAATCCATGTCAATAATTGAAGCTCCGGTAGCAACTATTACATCAACCATATTATATTTAATCATGTCCGAATATATTTTCATACATCCGGCAGCAGAAGTTGAGCCTGCTAAAGTTAGAAAAACTGTACAATTTTTTTCAGCCAACATTTCATTAAATATTCCAGAAGCTTTGGCTGTGTCCCTCGAAGTAAATGACATCTTATCCATAGAATCTATAATTTTTCTTGAATCAAAAGAAGTGATATCGATGTGTTCAATCGGTTTTTCTAGAAAGGTCTTTTTATTATGACCCAACTTCGGATTTTTTGGGCTATTCATTTAGGCAACAAGATAACGAGAGCTACTGTCCCTTTCGTACATAGACATTATTGGCTTGTCGTGTACTTCAAAAATTTGATCAGAATAAAAACCATTAAACTTAGTTCTGAAGGTTAATGAGTATGCACCAAGCTGACCAATTTCTATGTAGTCACCTTCTTTTAAATTATTTGGCAATATAAAAGGACCTTTCATGAAATCTGAACTATCACATGTAGGACCATATAAGCTAAATGCAGTTTGTTTTTTAGAAGTCGGCCTTCCATTTGGTACCATTCTTGTTGGTAATATAAAGTTTAAAACTCCTGCATCAAACAAGCTTCCATAAGTACCATCGTTAATGTAAATTTTTTGTTTTTTTCTTAAAACAACTTTTACTATTGTAGATCCACTTTCAGCCACCAAAGCTCTTCCAGGTTCACATAATAATTTAGGTTTATTTTCTAACTTTAAATTATCAAAAGCTTTCTTGATTTCTTTTATATAATCTTCAAGAGGATGAGGACGTAAATCTGGGTAAACAGAAGGAAATCCTCCGCCAACATTAACAATGTCAGGAATTATTTTTGTTTTTTTAATTATATTTCCCACTTCCCTAATTCCCTTGGCGTAAGAAATAGGATGCATACATTGAGAACCTACATGAAAACTTAAACCAACTTTTTGAGCATGCGCTTTAGCTAATCTTAACAATCCTAGAGCTTCACCAGGAAGTGCACCAAATTTTTGTGATAAATCTATTTCAGCGTGTTCATTAGAAATAGAAACTCTCACATATAAAGTTAAATCTTTAGCATTATCTGTTGCTTCAATAATTTTTTGTAATTCTTCTTTTGTATCTAATGCGAAATCACGAATGTTGTAGTTAAAATAAGCTTCCTTTATATGTTCACGGCTTTTTATCGTATTCATGTAGTAAGCATGAGCTTTAGGAAGTATTTTTTTTATTAATTTAATTTCGTTAATCGAAGCAACATCAAATGCATTGATTCCGTTTTCTCCAATACATTTAACAATTTTTTCGTTTGGATTTGTTTTTACAGCGTAAAGAATTTCACCAGGGAAATTACTTTTAAACCAACTACAAGCTGATTTTATAGATTTAGGTCTTGTGCAATAAATTGGGTCTACTGGTCGAATAGTGTTAACCAGTTCATCAACCGAATTAAATTTTTGCATCTCATGCATCCCCTTTTTTGTTAAACAAAAAATAATAAAAAAAAGTACTCTAAGATTCGTGTTTATAGAAATGACAAGTAATGTAAAGCAATAATTTGCTTTAATTTCATGTCTTGAAATTAACTTTTCAGAGGCTATATCTGTGGTAGAATATTTTGTAAAAAATTAAAAATGAGAACAGATCCAGAAAAAAGAAAACTTCAAAAAATCACTGATTTTGCTGATAAATCCTTACTTATTGTTGATGATGACAACCCCCTAAGAGACAGATTGGCTAGAGCAATGGAGAAAAAAGGATTTTCAGTTATCCAGGCAGAAAGTGTGGATAAAGGATTAAATATAGTCAATAGAGCTCCACCGGCTTTTGCTGTTGTGGATTTAAGATTAAACGATGGTAGTGGAATACAGGTTATTAAAGAGATTCGCAAAAAAAAAGCAGATAGTAGAGTGGTTATGCTTACTGGATATGGAAATATACCGACAGCTGTAGCAGCAATAAAAGCTGGAGCTATTGATTACATACCAAAACCCGCTGATGCGGATGATGTAGAAAATGCTCTTTTAGCATCACCAGGATATAAAGCGGAGCCGCCAGCAAATCCAATGTCCGCAGATAGAGTTAAGTGGGAACATATTCATAGAGTTTTTGAGTTATGTAATAGAAATGTTTCAGAAACAGCGCGAAGACTAAAAATGCACAGAAGAACTCTACAGAGAATTCTTTCTAAAAGATCTCCTAAGTAATTTTAAATAATTTTTTTATTTTTAATAAATTTGGTAGCAAAAATAATAATATCAATATTTTAAATAGTTCAGCTAATAAAAAAGGCTGAGCTCCTATTTCAAATATAGGTTTTTCCCAACCAATCAGTAAACCCAACCAAATCATACCAAAAATATAAATAAAACTTACTGAAAAAATTAATTTAAAAAAATTATTTATTAATCCTTTTTCATACTTTAAAAAACCAACCACATAAACTGCTACTAAAAAACCAAGAAGGTAACCCATAGTAGGGCCAGTAAAATAAATTAAGCCGACACCTTTTTCTGGTGTACCAGCAAACACAGGCAAACCGTAAATTCCTTCAAATAAATATAGACTTACTGTGAGCAAACCTATTTTTGAACCCAATGTTATTCCCAAAAATAAAACTACAAAAGTTTGCATTGTCATTGGGACTGGATAAAAAGGAATTTTAATTTTTGCAGATAATGTTAGTAATAAAGTTCCAAATATTGATATTAAAATAATTTTTAGAATTTTATTTACTTCATATTTTTTAACAGCTTCCATATTTGATACCATACAACTTTTTTTGTTTAAATCTAGCTTTTTGTAAGATCAATAAATACATCTTCTAAATTACCTTCATCAGTTGAAATATCATAAATCTCCATTCCAGCATCTTTAATTTTATTAATTATTTCCTCTATTTTATGTTTCTTTCTTTCATATAAAGCTATTATTTCATTATTTGATTTATTAGAAAATTTTATTCCGTTAGTATTTTTTGAATCAATAGAAATTACTTTATCTACTTTGAAAATAATTTTTTTTGTTTTTATGCTCTCTAATAGATTATTTGTTGTATCAAGTTTAACTAGATTTCCTCTATTTAATATTGCAATTCTATTGCACATTTCCTCAGCTTCATACATTAGATGCGTAGTAAGTATTATTGTTACTCCTTTTTTATTAAGAGCTTTAACGTTCTCCCATAAGTTTTGTCGAAGTTCTACATCAACTCCAGCAGTAGGTTCATCTAAAACTAAAATAGGTGGTCTGTGAACCATAGCTTTAGCAATCAAAAGTCGCCTTTTCATACCCCCCGATAAACTTCTAGCATAAGAGTTGGCCTTTTTTTCAAGAGAAACTATTTTTAATATTGTGTCTGTTATTCTATCTTTTTTTGGTATTCCATATAATCCTGCTTGAAGTTCTAAAAGTTTTCTTGGACTAAAAAAAGCATCAAGATTTACTTCTTGTGGAACAATTCCTATAGAGGATCTAACTTGTCTCGGATTTTTATCTAGATCATAACCCCATACATTAACATCGCCAGAATTTTTTATGACAGTTCCAGCTAATATGTTTAAGAAGGTTGTTTTTCCAGCGCCATTAGGTCCAAGAAGTCCAAAAATTTCACCCTCATTCACCTCTAAGTTTAAATTGTTTAACGCTCTAACCTCGTTTGATGAATTTTTAGAATAAACCTTAGTTAATTTTTCTACTTTTAATGCACTTTTTTTATTCATAACTAATTATTTAGCTTTTATATATCCATAACAGTAATTAAAATAGGTTAATATTGTTTCATGAATTCCATAAAAAAAACTGATCATTTTTATCTAATCGACGGTTCTGGGTATATTTTTAGAGCATATTACGCGCTGCCTCCTCTTTCAAGAAAGAGTGATGGATTACCAACTGGAGCAGTTAGTGGATTTTGTTCTATGTTGTTTAAATTGTTAGAAGAATCTAGATCTGATGATTCAGATAATAAACCAACACATTTTGCAGTTATATTTGATTCTGCAAGAAAAAATTTTAGAAATGATATTTATAGCGAATATAAAGCTAATCGAACAGATGCGCCTGAAGATTTAGTTCCCCAGTTCGAATATATAAGAAAATCCGTTGAAGCGTTTAATTTACCATCCATAGAGCTAATTAATTATGAGGCCGATGATTTAATTGCGACCTATGCAAAAAAAGTAATTAATGAAGGAGCTAAAGTGACAATCATTTCGTCAGATAAAGATTTAATGCAATTAGTTTCTGACGATATCAGATTATACGATCCTATGAAAAGTAAAGTTTTAGGTGAAAAAGAAGTTATTGAAAAATTTGGAGTTAAACCTAATCAGGTGATTGATGTGCAATCATTGGCTGGAGATTCTTCTGATAATATTCCAGGAGTTCCAGGAATAGGTATAAAAACAGCTTCTGAACTTATTAATAAGTATAAAACATTAGATACACTCTTAGAAAGAGCTAAAGAAATACCTCAAAACAAAAGAAGAGAAACTTTATTAGCAAATAAAGACAAAGCTATTTTAAGCAGAAAGTTAGTTACTCTTAAGGACAATGTTCCAGTTAAAGAAGATCTTAATAGTTTTATTTTAAAAGATGTGCAGAAAGAAAAACTTTATGATTTTTTAAGAGAAATGGAATTTAACAAATTATTAAGTAGAGCAATAGGTTTTTATGGCACAGAAGAAAATAAAAAAACTAAATCAATTAACCCTAGAATGCAGTTAGATACAATTAATGTTAAAGGTTATGAAAGTATTATCGATGAAAAAGCTTTAGATAAATGGATAAAAATTTTAAACGAACAATCAGTTATTGCAGTTGATACAGAGACTTCTTCACTAAATCCTCTGGATGCTGATCTTATTGGTATTTCATTTAGTTATGCATCAAATAAAGCATGCTATATACCATTAGCTCATAAAAATATAAAAGGTTTAAAAAAAGAAATAGTATTAAAAAAAATTAAACCAATTTTAGAAGATCCTAGTATAAAAAAAGTTGGGCAAAATATTAAATTTGATTTTCTTATTCTTCAACAAAGTAATATTGAAATAACTCCTCTAGAAGACACAATGTTAATTTCATACACATTAGATGCCGGCGCTAATAGACATAATTTAGATACATTATCTGAAATTCACCTAAATCATAAAACTATTTCTTATAAAGAATTAGTCGGAACTGGGAAAAATAAATTGAATTTTTCTGACATTGCATTAGATAAAGCCACCGAATACGCGGCCGAGGATGCCGATGTAACGTTAAGACTTTATAATCATCTTAAAGCAAGACTCGATGATGAAAAATTAAATAAAGTTTATGAAGTTTTTGAAAAACCTATGATAAAGTTATTATCTAAATTAGAGCTTAATGGTATTAAGGTTGATGATACATATCTCAAAAAACTTTCAAAAAATTTTGAAGAGAAATTAAAAAAGATAGAAAAAGAAATATATTCAATAGCCAGAAAAGAATTTAATATTGCTTCTCCAAAGCAGCTTGGTGAAATAATTTATAATGAACTTAAGATTACAAAATTAAAGAAAACAAAAAAGGGAAGTCCAGCAACAAGCGCAAAAATACTAGAAGACCTTGCTCTTGCAGGACATAAATTTCCCAATCTAATTTTAGAATGGAGACAAATTTCAAAGCTTAAAAATACTTATTCAGATGCTTTGCAAGAACACATAAGCGAGAAAACAAAAAGAGTTCATACATCTTTTTTATTAGCCGCTACAAATACTGGTAGACTAGCTTCTAGTGATCCAAATTTGCAAAATATTCCAATTAAATCATTGGAAGGAAAAGAAATTAGAAAAGCTTTTATCGCTGATAAAAAAAATGTTTTAATTTCTGCCGATTACAATCAAATAGAAATGAGAATTTTAGCCGATATGGCTGATGTAAAAGAATTAAAAAAAGCTTTTCAAAATAATGAAGACATTCATAGCTTGACAGCAAGTCAGGTTTTTAATGTACCAATTAATGATGTCAACGAAGATCTAAGAAGAAAAGCTAAAACAATTAATTTTGGAATCATTTATGGAATTACGCAATATGGATTAGCCAAACAAATTTCAGTGTCGAATCAAGAAGCCTTGGATTTTATAAATGCTTATTTTAAAAAATTTCCTCAAATAAAAGATTATATGAATTCGACAATAAGCACATGTAGAAGACAAGGATATGTCAGTAATATTTTTGGTAGAAGAATTCATCTTAGAGGAATTAACGACAAAAATTTTAGCATTAGAAGTTTTCAAGAACGGGCAGCAATTAATGCTCCAATACAAGGTTCAGCAGCAGATATTATTAGGTTAGCTATGATAAAAATAAATCAACTAATCAAAGAAGATAAAAAATTACAAACAAAAATGTTGTTGCAAATACATGATGAGCTTATATTTGAATGTTTAGAAAAAGATAAAGAATACGTAAAAAAAACTATTAAAGAAGCAATGATATCAATTTCAAAATCTGAGCATCATATGTTTTCAATTCCATTAGAAGTTAATATAAACTCAGGATATAATTGGGGTGAAGCGCATTAATAATCGTAATGGTTGCCCAATTTGTGACAATTTAGTATTTCTATACTGATACATAGATTTAATTATGAGTCATACGATAGCATTAGTAGATGATGATAGAAACATACTTACAAGTATAAGTATGGCTTTAGAGAACGAAGGATTTAAAGTACAAACATATATAGATGCAGAAAATGCACTAATTGGTATTAGTAGAAATCCACCTGATCTTGCCGTAATAGATATTAAAATGCCAGGCATGGATGGGGAAGAACTGCTTAAGAGATTAAGAAAAAAAACTACAATACCAATATTATTTTTGACCTCAAAAGATGATGAAGTAGATGAATTATTAGGTTTAAAGTTGGGTGCAGATGATTTTATTAAAAAGTCAGGTGGATTTTCTCTAAAAGTTTTAATTGAAAGAATAAGAGTTCAGCTAAGAAAAAAAAATATTAATGTAGAAGAATCAAAAAATCTTATTAAACATGGAAAGCTTGTACTCGATCCATCTCAACTCGAGTGTTCTTGGGACGGAAAATCACTTCCAGAAAAACTTACAACAACAGAGTTTTTAATTGTCAAAGAATTAGCAAAAAGACCTGGTATAATTAAGGAAAGAGCACAATTAATGGATATTGCTTATAAAGATAATAATGATATTGAAGATAGAACTATAGATAGTCATGTAAAAAGAATTAGAAAAAAATTCAAGAAAGTTGATCAAAATTTTTCTGCAATAGAGACAAGATATGGTAGCGGTTATAGATGGAACGTTAGTTAATGGCATTAAATTTTTTAAGCTCTAGCTCTATTTTAAAGAAATTCTTAATTTTTAATTTTATTGTTTTTTTAGTATTAAGTATTTTTACATTTCTATATCTTGAAGATATTGAGCCAAATCTAGTTAATAATAGATCCAAACAACATGATAAAATTATAAATAATACATCCAATCACATTAATAGATTAAATATTGAATTTAATAAGGAAGGCATTACAGAATTTTTATTATCTACAAGATTTTTATTTCAAAATCTAGATCGTGTTCAATTATATGATTTAAATTCAAAAATATTAGCTGATACTGTCACCTTAGATTTGGCTGAAGATATTTTTAGTCCCAGCGAAAGCATTCAACAAACATCAATTGGTAAATCAGAGGAAGATTTAAATATAAATGAGGATTTAGTTTTAAAAAAAACAGGTACTTTTAATACTGAAAATTATGTAAAAGAATATTCTATAAAAAAGAATATTGGTAATAAATTAGCTATAAGAGAAACAATCAATAATAATTTTTATGTCATTACAATAGATTCAATCACTATAGATGGAGAAAATAAAGGATATATTGTTGTTTCCGAAATTGCCAATGACATATTAATAGCTGTTGAAGAAAGAAAAAACTTTATTTTAAGATCAGTTTTTATAGCAGCTCTTGTAATTTTGATTTTCTCAGTTTTTCTAAATAAATATATTTTAAAGCCAATACGATCCTTGGTTTTATATACAAGAGCCATTAAAGAAAAGGACGTAAAAATTGAGAAACATGAAAAATACTTACTTAGAAAAGATGAAGTAGGACAATTGTCAAGATCTTTAACAGAAATGACCGAAGATCTTTATAAAAGAATTAATATTGCTGAAACATTTTCGTCTGATTTAGCTCATGAAATACGTAATCCGTTAACTTCATTAAAGGGAGCTTCTGAGGTTTTAGAGAATACATCAGATAGTGATAAGAGAAAAAAATTAATAAAGGTGATTAGCCACGATGTAGAAAGAATTGAAAGGTTAATTACAGATTATTCGCAAATGCTTAAAGATGAAGCTTCTTTATCTAGAGCTAAAATGATAAAAATTGACCTTTCAAATGTTGTAAAGTCAGTAGTTGAAGATTTTAATAGTGATTTACAGAACTCAAATAAGAATATTCAAATAAAAATAAATAGTTCGAGTCTAAATGGATCAAAATTAACCGTTATGGGAGTTGAAGTAAAACTTGAACAAATTATAGCAAATCTTTTAGATAATGCAGTTTCATTTAGCCCAGTAAATGGAAAAATATCAGTTGAATGTGCTTTAAGAAAAAAAAATGCACATTTAGTCATAGAAGATGAAGGTCCGGGTTTTAATGAAAAAAATATTGATAAGGTATTCAATAGATTTTATAGCAATAGACCAGAAAAGTTTGGTGAACACTCTGGCTTAGGCTTAAATATTGTAAAAAATATTGTAGAGCTTCATGGTGGTTCAATTTTAGCTTCCAATCAATCTGATGACAAAAAGGGAGCGAGAATTGAGGTTCTCTTACCAATTTGTAAATAACTATTATGAGTAATAAGTTGATAATTTTATATCAAATTGCTAAATAGTTAAGACTTATGCCAGAAGATTTTAAAGTTAAAGATATAAACCAAGCAGATTTTGGAAGAAAAGAAATTTCAATAGCCGAAACAGAAATGCCTGGATTAATGGCACTTAGAAAAGAATTTAAAGAAAAAAAACCTTTAAAGGGAGCTAGAATTTTAGGATGTTTACACATGACCATTCAGACTGCAGTTTTAATAGAAACTCTGGTTGAATTGGGAGCAGATGTTAGATGGTCCTCATGTAATATTTTTTCTACACAAGATCATGCTGCAGCAGCAATAGCAAAAACGGGAGTTCCAGTTTATGCATGGAAGGGTGAAACTGAAAAAGAGTATTGGTGGTGCATAAAACAAACAATAGAAGGGAAAAAAAATTGGAAACCAAATATGTTGTTAGATGATGGAGGAGATTTAACAGCTCTAATGCATAAAGAATATAAAAATCTTTTAAAAGAAGTTAAAGGTCTTTCAGAAGAAACAACAACAGGAATAAAAGCCTTAAAAAAAATGGAAGCAGAAAAAAAACTTTTGGTTCCAGCAATTAATGTTAACGATTCAGTAACAAAATCTAAATTTGATAATTTATATGGTTGTAGAGAAAGTTTAGTTGATGGAATTAAAAGAGC
>Ga0208764_10000880_pt1 | contig 19411 bp, 15 predicted proteins | sample ETNtaG_18_FD_185762 | JGI IMG/M metagenome (GOLD analysis project Ga0208764, IMG submission 185762) | Marine microbial and viral communities from oxygen minimum zone, Eastern Pacific Ocean - ETNP201302SV91 (SPAdes) (version 2) | ecosystem: Environmental > Aquatic > Marine > Oceanic ... | reverse complement strand
ACTCTTGGCTATTGGCAGTTCTTCCCCACCACAGATGGCTACGGCAGAGTGCCAGCAATGGGTTACGCCAATGTCGCTGCATCGAATCATTCGGAAATTAAAGTCGGTGATCGGTTTTGGGGGTTCTATCCGATGTCAAATTACCTAATTGTGCAAGCCGGTAATGTCAGCGCTTCAGGTTTTAGTGATGTGGTTCCTTATCGACAAAGCCTAGCACCCATTTACTCAAGATTTGATAACGTTAACACCAACCCCTTGTATGAAGAGGCTAGAGAGGATCAGGATTTGTTGCTTCGCGGTTTATTTCTCACCTCCTGGCTGGTTGATGATTTTATGTTTGATAACGATTACTTTGGCGCCAACAGCTATGTCATCACTTGTGCCAGTTCAAAAACCAGCATTGCTCTCGCCTTCAGAGCTCAGCAACGGGGTGAGAAGAAACGCATTGGTATGACTTCTGAAAAAAATATTGAGTTTTGCCAAAGCCTTGGTTGTTACGATCAAGTAATCACCTACGATCAAGGTCGAACACTGGATAAAAATGACAGCATCATGATTGTTGATATGGCGGGTAATTTTTCAGCCATGCAAGATCTCCACGAGCATTTTGCCGACAATGTGAAATACTCATGTAGCGTGGGTGCAACTCATCAAGTTAATCAAAGGGATTTCAATGTAGGTGACATGAATTCTTTTCCTGGTGCTAAACCCATCTTCTTTTTTGCGCCAGCTCAAGCTCAAAAAAGAACCGAGGAATGGGGTGGCGGAGAACTACAAAAAAGAATTGGCATCGGCCTGAAAGAATTCCAATACTACAGTGATGATTGGATGAACATTGAAAAAGAAAAAGGCGAAGAAAAATTAAGAAATGTTTTCAAAAAATTAGTTTCTGGAGATATTTCTCCTAACACCGGGTTAGTTATATCACTCTAGGTTTATACTTTTACAGACTTAATGACAATGGCTTTTGAGTTATTATTCATTGACCTGTATTCAAATGGGATCTGAGAAAAGATATGCTTCTTGAGTTTACGATCCTGTTTTTGATAACTGCTGAAATCTAATTCGCTTCTTTCATCAATGACTAATCTCAGGTGAGATTCATGTTCCACGTGATCTCGAATCAAGGTCATTAATTTCGAGTTTTGACGCCCTCTTGTCGCTACAACACAGTATCCAATTTCAGGCTTTACTCTTTTGAGAAAAAGTTTTAGATTCTCCATAAAGAATTTATTTTCTTCTAATATTTCATTAGCAACGTTTTGCAAAATAATCAGATGATAAGAGTCTTTCAACTCTTTATGATCGGAGCTAAATTGGTTAGAAAGATTGGTTTGAATAAAATTAGTTCCTATTCTCTGAATAGATTCCGTTTTGTACATGAGTGCTTTGGTAACATATTGAATTGTCCATTGCCAATCTGGCTGAGATTCAAATAGATCCACTGTGATCTCTGGGAAATATTTCCTGTTTAGTTTGGAAGAATAAAATAACCTATCAAAGAATCTTTTTAGTCCATACAACTCCGGGGCAGGACCAGATCCTAAAATAGCAATATTGAATTTCTGATTTTCTTTTTCTGCAAAATACTTAATCCAATTTTCATAGATTGGAATAGTTCTGGTTGAGTCTTCTTTTTTACTAGATTCTCTGATATTAACAATCTTTAATATTTCATTCACAGTCTCAATGTAGTTGGGATAGTAAGCTATGACATAGGCTATTTGGGTCTCAAGTGAAGAATAGCTAATTGTTTTTGAATTACTCTTATATGATTTAAATAAGTACATAATTTCATTTGCAATCCTTCTAATACCATCCTCTTGCCAAAGTTCTATTTTTTTATTCATTGCCTTTTCGATACATCGTCTGATTCGGGAATCAGTCGTAACGAGTCTTTCTGCTCCATCATCTAGTGATGGTATTTGATAGGATTGGTTCATTAGTAGACTATTTTTCTAAATGTAAGATTAATTCTAGGTCCCACCTTCTTTGCAGTTTTCGGAATTTGGTGCTCCCAATTCCTTTGTAACGGGTCTTTCATTATCAATAAACTACCATGCTCAAGATTAATCTCTTTCTCCTTTTTTGCATGAGGTTTTTTTCGAAGTTGAAAAACTCTTGAGTCACCAAAGCTCGCTGAAGCGATATTTACAATCTCTGATAACTCTTTCTCATCATCAGCGTGCCAAGCGACTTTATCAGATCCATCGTTATATCGGTTCAAAAGAACACTATTAAATTCAAAATCCTCTATAGTTTCGATTCTATTTTGAATCTCACGTACAAATTCTGGGTAAGGATCTGGGCTCATCTTAATGCCTGAATAAGTGTAGCTTAAACCATCCTTACTAAGCCATGCTGTATCTCTTGGGACAGGATATGTATTCCCATACATTGAGATTGTCTCTCTGTTCCAGGAAATATAATCACTATTGCATAAATTAAAGTATTGATCAGCTTCAGACTGTGAGAAAAAGTTTGGATAATAAATTAGCTCACCACAACCCTCTTCACTCAGAACTATAATTTGTTCTGATTGATCGTTGTCTCCAAATAATGATCCCTGGGTCATATTTTATAGAAAATCGTCCCAAGTTATTCTTTGCAGAATTGAAAAGTATCTCTCTCCGATTTCAGAATTCAACTGTTTTTCCATGACATAGTAGTAACGATAGTGCCTATCTGCTATAAATTCATTTGCAAGCCAATCCTTCTTATTATTTATCTTTTTTTTAAGGACTTGCTCACGGAAAGGGCCTTGAGCGATATTTTCCCAGTTTTTACATCTAAAAGAACTCTTTATCTCCTTTTGCAACATCAGCAACTCCCTTTCAGCTTGCTGAACTGTAAGCATGGCTTGAGAATTTCCATACTCTCTATCAAACTCTTTCTGAGAAAGATTATTAATTATTTTTGTTTCCTCTTCATGAATAATTTCAGATAGAGCGCCAAATTCTTCATCCCATTCTTCTTCTGACAGATTAACAATTCTTTCCCCTTCTTCCTTGACCTCTTTTTCATATTCTTTATCACTCATACCAGAGTGCAATGGTTTTTTGTAAACTGAGTTCTCAATCGATGTTACTTGGTTCTCAATGATCTCCATTTGAGAAAGCAGCTCTCCTCCAAATTTATCTAACTTATTCTGTACTTCTTGGATTAAGCGATCGCCCGATATATTTTGAACTTGAAGGTAATCCTCTTCTTCTGTGTGTTCCTCATCTTCCTCGTCATATATTTCTATTTCACGAACCTTTTCTAATAACTTCACACTCAATGCTCTTAGTCGTAAAGCCCTATCTTGATCAATCTTAACCGGTGAGAGATCAATCATATTGAAAATTGAAGATGCTATCATAAGCGCCCATCCAGTATCATTCCTAGGTGTATTATGGTTAGCAGCATTTCTTGCATTCAAAATAATATAAATTGCATCCATGAATTCCTTGTATTTTTCTAGCCTTAAAATCTCTTCTGTTTGCTTATTGATTTGAATTTGATATTCGTGTGTTCCAAATTTTTCCTTCATCTGTTTAACTACTTGGGGTGGTGTACAAATTCCTATCTCTTTTAAATCCATTTTTAAATATAAAATGTTTTTTACAGCTGTAATGTCCCTAGCATGGATGAAAGCTTGATATCTAGAATCATTTACTGGAATTTTATCGAGCGTGCCCATTTGGAATAAATGTTCAAAAAAAGACCTCATTACAAGCTTGATGACTTCTACAATATCCTCCTCATAAGTACCCGATTTAAAGAACTTTTTCCAAGTGTCATTTATGCTTTCGCTCATTATCTGATATCAACTTTATCTAGTGATTGCAGTAAAATATTTGTTGCTTTAATAGTATCAGACCTCTCTGTATATTTCCCGAAACTGAATCTAATAATGCTTTTCGCATCTTCAGAAGATAGCCCTAAAGCTGATAAAACATGAGACGGCTCAGGAATGCCAGTAGTGCAGGCAGAGCCTGTCGAAACAGCCAACTTGGGTTGAAGTAGTGAGATCAAATCTTCAGCATCATACCCATTAAAGCAAATCGATAAATTACTAACATGCCGATCTTCTAAGTTGGGTCCGATTAATTTGATTTCAGGTCTTTTGTTTTTGAGTTCCTCATAGAATAAATTTCTTAGTTCAGCTATTTGCAAGATCGTCTCTTGCCTTTCACTTTCAATGATCTCAGCAGCAGTTCCAAAGCCAACACAGAGAGGTGTGGGTAACGTTCCTGATCTTAGGCCTTGCTCTTGCCCGCCTCCCAATAGTAGTGGCTGTAATCTATCTTTAATGGATTTTTCAACATACAGAGCTCCTATTCCTTTAGGGCCATAGATCTTATGAGCAGATAAACTTAACAAATCAACATTAGATCGCTTAACATCGATTGCTTTTGTGGTCATTGATTGAGCAGCATCTGAATGAAAAATAGCTCCTACACGATGACAAAGAGCACTAATTTCATTGATAGGTTGTATTGTCCCAATTTCATTATTAACATCCATAATTGATACGATAAGAACGGTTTCGTCAAGGTGCTGTTCTAGAAAATCTAGATCAACCAAACCAATTTCATTTACAGGTACTTCGATGACATTTAGCCCTTTTTCTGACAAATATTGAGCTGCTGAGAGTACACATTTATGCTCTATTGAGCTAACTAATACTTTGTTTCGTTGTTGTTCATTTTTTAGTCCGATACCAAGCATGGCAAGATTATTGGATTCAGTTGCACCTGAGGTAAAAATAATTTCAGAAAGATCTGCATTGATGCTCGAGGCTATTTGCTCTCTTGATGTTTCCACAGCCTCATTAGACTCCCATCCTTTGAAGTGCTGATTGGAGTGTGGGTTGCCAAACTTATCCTTATAATAAGGCTTCATAGCATCATAAACCCTGCTTGATAAGGGTGTGGTGGCCTGATAATCAAGGTAGATTTGATTGCGGTCTTTCATATAATTCTATAGTTCTACTGGAGATTTTCTCCAGATTGACGGGGTGATACAAGTCCCATACAATTGTAACTGGAGACACTCTCCAGGACAAGAACCATGGCAAGAAATAAACTCGATCACGAAGCATATACACCCTCATTTTCAGGACATGAAACTTTTCCCCTCAAATACGGTTGGTTAAAAAAAGTTTATGATGCTGTCTCTTCTTCGCAAAACTCTGATGGATTAGATACATCCTCTGGTCTTTTTAAATCAGATGAAGCGATTGCGACTTTTGGTGTGGGTAAAAACATGGTCTACGCTATGGAGCATTGGGCGCTCTCAACTGAGATAATAAAAAAGGAAAAAGCTAATATTTCTATTTCAGACTTGGGTCATTTTATTTTTAGTCAAAACGGTCGTGATCCTTATTTAGAAAACCCAAACACACTATGGCTTCTTCATTGGATCCTCACTAGAAACCCAAAAAAGACACTAAATTATTACCTTTTTAATCTATACAACAAGCCTAGCTTCAACAAAGACAGTCTTAAAGGTGCGGTGGATATTCTTTTCCTTGAACATCCTAATTGGCGAGATACTTCCTCAAATACAATTGGAAGAGACATTGACTGCTTGATAAGCTCATACACAAATAAGATCGGTAATAAAAAAACCACTCATGAGGACTCGATTGAATGCCCTTTTGCTGAACTCTCACTGATTGTTCGTCAAAATCAGAATGATTTTCGAATAACAAGAACACATAGAGAGACATTGAATGATGCACTTTTTGCCTATGCCCTCATTGATTTTTGGTCAAGCTATTCATCTGCTCAAACTATGACGTTTGAAACCATATTACATACAGAAGGCTCGCCCGGAAAAATATTCTGCTTGAGTGAAGATGACCTTTCTGAACGAATTATAAAACTAGAGGATACGACCAAAGGAACTCTAGTTTGGAGTCAGTCTGCAGGATTAAGACAAGTCATTGCCTCTTCACCTTTAAGAGAGCTTGACGCTTCTGAATATATTAAAAAGGTATATCGATAAATGTTTCTTTCAGAATCAGTTAAGGTCGCACCTAGATTCCAAAGGGCTGTAAGAATTGATACTGATTTTGGTGACCCTAAAGCGCTTGAAGGTTTTATATGCCCAGAATCTTCTAAGCAATCATTGGAACAAATTTGTGCACATCTCGATAAAACGGGCCAATCAGCATTCACATGGACAGGCCCATACGGTTGTGGAAAATCAAGTCTAGCAATAGCGCTTGGTGCAATACTTAACGGAAAGAATGCTGAGAGAAAAAAGAACGTTCAATATTTAGATAGTAATCTAGCAGAAACCATTTGGACCTCTATGAAGCCTGGCAAAAATGGTCGACTGATTGTGCCATTAGTAGGTTATCGAGAACAACCGCATAAAGCCATATTAGAGGGTCTAGCTGAAAGAAAACTAACCACATTAAAAAATAGTTCAAATGAGAAAACAGTGCTTAGAGAGATTCTTAAGATTTCAGAATCTGATCAGGATAGTGGTGGACTAATCCTTATTCTTGATGAGATGGGTAAATTCCTAGAACACGCTGCGACCGAAAAAGATCAAGATATATACTTCTTTCAGGAATTAGCAGAATTAGCATCAAGAAGCCAAGGCAGATTAATTGTCATCGGTATACTTCACCAAGCGTTTGACCAATATGCCGGGTCTCTAACAAAAGAAGCAAGAGATAATTGGGCAAAAATACAGGGTCGCTTCGTTGATATTCCAATCAACATTGCTGGAGAGGAGCAAATTGAACTAATTTCAAGAGCAATTGAAAATAAATCAATTCCAAAAAAACATAAGTCTTTGGCTAACAATATTGGTGATATCATCCAAAATACAAAGCCTGGTGTTGCAGATGAGATAAAAATATCCCTCTCACAAGCATGGCCACTTCACCCCGTTGTGACAGCTCTTCTTGGGCCTATTTCAAGAAGAAGATTTGGTCAGAATCAAAGAAGTATATTTGGATTTCTAAATTCAGCTGAACCTTCTGGTTTTCAAGATTTCATTAACAACACTAAAGACAAAAACTCAATATATAGTCCTAGTCATTTTTGGGAGTATCTTCGATCGAACCTTGAGCCAGTTATTCTTGCTTCACCTGATGCTCATCGTTGGTCACTTGCGATTGATGCTGTTGAAAGAGCAGAGAGCTCAGGGGCCGAAGATGATCATCTAGATATTCTGAAAACTATTGCCTTAGTCAACGTCTTTTCTGAAAGGTCTGGATTAGAAGCAACCATAGAGTTACTCAGCAACAGTGTCGATGGTCTGAGTAAGAAAAAGATTCTACAGATTCTTGATGACCTTATGAAGTGGTCAACGATTGTCTATCGTAAACATCTGAAGGCCTATGCTCTATTTGCAGGAAGTGATTTTGAATTTGAGACCGCTTTCAAAAAAGCCCAAGAAAACAGACCAACTGAGAGTAGTTTTTCGACCCTCGATAATACCATTCAGCTAAAACCAGTCCTTGCAAAGCGATTCTATGATGAAATTGGATCGCAACAATGGTTTGATCTTAAGATTGTAACGATGAGTGAAATAGAAAAGATTATTGAAAAAGATAAAGAGACTAACGAGTGGGGAGAAGTAAAGCCTCGTTTAGGATCAGTGGGACAATTTCTTTTTGTTCTAAATGATATTGAGAAATCGATTAATGAAGTAAAAGATGCATGTCTGAGGATTAGCGAAATAGAAAAAGATTGGATCAATATTATCGGCTATCCGTTAAAGGCCAATAAACTCATCGATTATGCTGATGAGTTAAGCATCTTAGAGCATATCTGGTCTGAATTTCCTGAACTTTCAAGCGATTCTGTTGCTAGGAGAGAAATTGAATATCAGAGCGGGTTAATTGAATCAATGTTACAAATTGAATTTCAGAAGGTCTTTGCAGAAACCTTTTGGTTTGAAACTGGGAAGCAAACAAAATCAATTAAAAACTCACATGATCTTTCAATCATAGCTTCCGAAATAATTAACAATAGATTAACAAAATCACCTATTATCAAAAATGAATTAGTTAATCGCACAAAACCGTCCGGTTCTGCAAACAGCGCCATTAAAAAACTATTAAAACAAATGGTGCTATTTGAGGGAGAAGATCAACTCAATATCAAAGGAAATCCTGCTGAATGGGGAATTTTTCAATCGATACTTGCCAACAATGATTTGTATAAAAAGGTTGAAAATAAATGGGCTTTTCATGCCCCACAGAAAAAGCATAGAAGTAACTTATATCCTGCCTGGAAAGCTGGCCTTGATCTGCTAAGAAAAAATAAAAAAGGGAATGTCTCGGTTGGAAAGATATACGATATATGGTCCGCTGCACCATACGGAATTAAGAAGGGATTACATAATATTATAATGGTTGCACTGATTCTTTCTGAACGAGAGAACATTGCCTTTTACCGGGAAAATATTTTCCAATCAAATTTCACCGATTTGGATATTGATTATCTGACAAGTGACCCTGATAGCATACAGTTAAGATGGATGGACCTTGACCAATCCTCAAAAAATTTGCTCTCAAATATGGCTTACTTAGTTGAAGATTTAACCAGTGAAAAACTTCATGATGCCGATCCGCTCTCTGTGGCGAGAGCTTTAATTTCAATTTTTGACAACATTCACCCATCAACATATCGCACTCAAAGACTCTCGGATGAAACAAAAAGAGTTAGGACTTTCTTCAGGAAAGCCAATGACCCAAATAAATTTCTTTTCGATGATCTGCCCTCTTCATTTAAACACTTAGAAATTGATGATCACAAAAGCTACGCCAAGGAGATTACATATCGGGTCAAAGATGGGTTAAAAGAAATGATCAACTTTCATCCAGATTGGATGGCGAAACTCAGAACTCAAATGTTTGATGTTATTGAGGTCTACTCTGAATCAGAGAGTTCAATTAGAGAACTTAGATATCGCGCCAATGAAGTGCTTGGAAGTTCAGGTAACACGAGACTTGAAGCATTTATTGTTGGATTACAAAACTTTGAGATCAATGGTGATTCAATGAATTCAATTGCAAGTAATTGCATAAGCAAACCAACAAATGAATGGGTCGATAATGATTACGATCAAGCTTCAATTGAACTAGCTGATTTGGCTCAGGAATTTGTACGACTTGAATCACTAGCTTTTGTCAAAGGCAAGAAAGTCAATCAAAACTCAATGTCTATCATCATTGGTGAAGGCGGTAGAACCACCGTCCAACAGGACCAATTCTTGATCTCAAAAGAAGATAAAAAGAAAGCTGATAAAATAAAAAACAGCATTCAATCATTGCTAAAAGAACAAAAACAACCCAAGAAAATTATGCTCTCAGCACTGTCTGATGCAGCAAGCGAATTAATGAAAAAGAAAGGTAAAAAATAAATGGAAAATAAGACACAACATGTATTGGGATTATCTGGAGGCAGAGATAGTGCGGCCCTTGCTGTCTATATGCGTCAAAACTATCCTGAAATAGACGCTCAATATTTTTTTACCGATACTGGAAAAGAGCTTCCGGAGGTTTATGAATTTCTGGTAAACCTTGAAGGTTTTCTCGGTAAACCCATTCTTCGCCTTAATCCTGATCGAGACTTTGATTTCTGGTTGAAACAATACAATAACTTTTTACCCTCTCCCCAAGCAAGATGGTGCACAAGGCAAATGAAGATTAAGCCTTTTGAAGACTGGGTAAAAACTATGCTCGATGAAGGCAGCATAGTCTACAGCTATGTGGCAATTAGAAGTGATGAAGAATACCGAGAAGGTTACTCGTCAAAGAAAGAGAAGCTTGTCGTTAAACTCCCTCTTAAGGATGATGGCATTGATAAGCAAGGAGTTATGGAAATACTAGAATCAGCTGGATTAGGGCTTCCAAAATATTACGAATGGCGGAGCCGCAGTGGCTGTACTTTTTGCTTCTATCAAAGAAAAATTGAATGGGTCAATCTGATGGAGAAACATCCAGAGGCTTTCGAGGAAGCAAAGGGTTATGAAAAACAAGCGCTCGAAAATCAATCGCCCTTTACATGGACCGAAAAAGAATCATTAGAAGAGCTCTCAAAACCAGAGAGAATTGAAGAGATAAAAGTTGAGTATCAAGAGAGGCTTGAAAAGTCCAAGGCGAACAAGGTTGTTAACCCTCTTAGGCCTAATAATGAACCAGTTGATATTGACGAGCTTTATGGTCAATCTAAAGCTTGTTTAGCTTGTCATAAGTAAATTAGTGAGTTCATAAAATATCCTTCGAAAAAATATTCTCACGATGATAAATAATCATCTTTCTATTTATTGCATGCTTGAAAGAATTTATAAATAGAGGCTTAGAGTGAAGAGATAAATCTGAAGAAATAAGCTTCAAATTGTCATCAATTGAGATAAATCCATAATCAAATTGCACATGATGATTAGGGCATAGACATAGAATATTGGAGAGTTCATCGGGTCCATCATGTGGCTTGCCAAGTGGTTTTATGTGTGCCCCTTCCGCATAATTATTATAAGGACTTGGGACTTGAAGAGTGCTGTGACATATTTGACATTGATTTTGATAAATATCCTTAATCTCTCGGATTATTTTAGAATCACGTATTATCCTATCTCCATAAAAAAATTGTCTTCCTGGAATCGTTTCATTTACAAAAAAATCTATTATTTCTTTTGTAAGCAAAACTTCTTTCTCAAGATAATCTCTCCACAATAGATTCATACAATCAAATTTTAATATAGTAACTTCTCTAGTATCATTCCAATCGCTATGAAGACGAATCTCGTCTGCAACCTCTAACAATCTTTTGTTTGTCTTAGGGTTGCCATAGCTCATTCCCTGATAGGGTACTTTTTTGTTATTTTTGTATAATGTCCAATAATCATCTGTGCATAAATGCCATAAAGGCATATATCCCTGATTTGATCTATTCCTGTCTAGCTTTGAAATCACTCTTTCAAATTCATCAAGAATCATTTCAATCCTAATTTCAGATATTTTTTTTTGATTTTTTGATACTAGGTCTGCGACTATCAACAATAAGAATGGCTTATAGAACTTCGCTCTATGATCTCTTCTTATGGAATTAACTTTTTTCATAAAACTTCTCTCAAAATATATGGATTAATATTTCCTTTTCGATGGTATAACGCCCCTTATTCCCCCAGTTGCATCATCAACATCTCCAATTTTTCTTGGAATTACGTGAACATGGATATGATTGATTGTTTGCCCTGCTGCCCTGCCTAGGTTGGCACCAATATTGAAACTATCTTGGTCCTGATTTTTTTTAAGATAATCAATTATTGATTTAACTAACTCAAAAAGAGAATGGTACTCGTCAATGGTCAGGTCATCAAGGTCTTCCACATGTCTTTTCGGAATAACCAAGCAATGGCCATCTGTCACAGGATATTGATCAAAAAATGCTAATGCCCACTTATTCTCGATAATGATTTCTCTCTCAGGAGTGCAAAAAGGACATGTGGAATTTAGGTTATTCATGAGGTACTTCTTTTTAGATTAAAACTTATTGTCCTCTGATGGTTTGTTATCTCAATTTCCTCAACGGCAAACTCTTTAAGCCATTCGACAAAATCTGCGACATACTGTTTGATGCCTGATCTTTGTGGTGGCGGATCATCTAACAAAGCATTGTGTAACTTTTCTGTGAGCCAACCAAAATTTGTATATGAATTGCCGTCCTCTTTGGCTAATTGAAATTTAAACCATAGATACATCCGTGAAGTCAAAAAAGCTCTCTTTATTGCCGTTTCATCCTGATATGAACCAATAACTAGACCAAGGAGATTAATGTCATGCAATTGGTCACTGTCATCAAAGTCAGGCCAAAGGAGCGATTCAGGAGATGAGTGCAATAACTCATTAACCCATAGAAACTCAACTGCTGGCTCAAGTCGTTTTGACAGTTCAGGGCTCCAAGATGGTATTTTTGGTCTGTCGATGTTCATGCCTTTCACCTCGAGTGCAAGTTCATTGTAGATATCGTCATTCATCCAGAAGACTTTTTCCTCTAATGTTTTTAAGCGTTCTAGATCAGCAATCGTAGGCTTAATCACTGTCCCCATCTCTAAATTGCCCTCGTTCGATATGCTAAGTCCCCTATCAGTCAGGTTAGCGCTACCGAGAAGCACACTTGACGAGTCAAAAATGAAAGCTTTACTGTGTAAAGAGACATCAATGCCAAATCGCCAACCGCGAGCTTGGCAAAATTCATAGACTTCTAGATCTGAAGCCTTAAAGGCAAGATCCTCAGGTCTCCAACGAGCAATGATCTTAATCTCAGGTCGAGTTGAAATATGCTGATCAAGCCACTTGATGGCATTTAATTTGATGAAAGCAGAAAACACCGTGATCGAAACTCTAGCTTTCTCAGAGCAATCAGCCACCAAGGCTTGGAACTCTTCATTGGAATAGATGTTTCTCTCTGTATTATCTTCCACGCTTCAGCAAGTTTTAATGGGCAGTGTTTTAATTCGCTGATATATCAATTAACTTATTGACATAAAATCCCCATCTGTCTTTGAGTTCAGCAAAAATCTCCCTGTTTGGATCTCGACTCGGTGTTAGCTCATCTTCCGCTCTCGCGAACGCCATCATCACAATTTTCATCGCCTCAAGCGACTTAGGGTCTTGTTCTGATTTATCCTCTAGATGGGAAAAGAATACTTTGTAAAATTGCGTGTCCACATTGATTTGTGCCTGGATGCCCTGACCAACAACTTCAGTAGCAAGAAAAGTATACCCAGGCCATTGTCTTGTAATAATGTCGATTTCCCAATCAACCTTTTCCTCCGCTTGTTGCTTGGCTTCTTTTTCACTAAGTTTTGGATCTTTGTCAACAAGTACAGTGATATGCTCATTAAGCTTTTCCTCTCGAGTCATGCCTTCACTTTTCTTTTTAGAGTAGGTTTTTACACCAGTATCTCCTGATTTCTTAATCTCTGCATTCACAGCAGCCACTGTATTTTGTCCCTGATTTCTTGGTCCTCTTGTTATTGCAGTTGCTCTAAGATAATTTCTCATTTTCGCGACATGGTTTTTAATCGATTTATCTAAATCGATATTCATTGTCACCGATTCATCTGCAAAATCCTCACCTAGAATGGGTGCGTGATTTGAATCATCGTAACCTTTAATATTATTGATGTGCTGTTTATCGTTCGCCACACCAAACAGATCGTCTAAGCAAGGTTCAAATTGAACCTCACAGCCCCACCAACGTTCAGTGGTTGTGTAACGATCGACAAAACCAAAATCATTGAGCTCGATTTCACGCCCTGCTCTGACAAAGGAAATACCATTGTTTCTTTGGTAATGTTTGCCGACAGGGGAACCACCACCCAAAGCTCTGATTTCAGGCTTTGCTAACGTGAAAATAACCTTCACCTTTGAAGTCTTCTCCTTACCATCAACTTTGTCGGTGTATTTAATCTCTAATATCTCTTCATCTTCTATTTCATTTGTACTCATTGTTGAGTAATCAGTACCGTCCATTGGCAGAGTATTAGGTGTTAACAGGTAAGTTGGGTCATTTGCAAGCAGAGGTCTAGACTCCATTTCCCGGTTATCACTAGAGAGATGAACGACCTCTATGTTTCTTTTCACTCCATAAGTGTCATCATCATCAAGAAAATGCCGATAGATCCTTGAAAGATCAGAAAAAAAGCGTCTGATGATCCCGTCAGAGGTTTTAACTTTAACTTTATCATCGTCTAATTGACTCCAAACAACCAAGGTGCCGCTTTCTCCAACTTGATATCCTTTCGTCTTCATCATCTGCAACGGTCCTATGACTGGCAGATCTTTCGCTTTAATCTCGACAATAGTGGGTATGGCATTATCATTCCTTTTCTCCATTTCATCAAAGTCGATGTAAGTATGATGTATTGGTCCACTGTCCTGCCAAGAATAAACTTCAAATTTCCAAGTTTGTGTCAGTGAACCCACAGACATTCCATAGCCAAACTTACCAATATCTTTATTGGAGCCTCGACCACTCGTAAAGCCAATAGAAAGACAATCTTGGATGGTTTTTGGGTCCATCCCACAACCATCATCAAGAACGGCCAACTTATCGAGACGCTGAACCTGTTTTCCAGCCGGTGAACGGTCTACCTTGTCCATGGCTATGAGCTTTATATTGGTAGCGCCGGCGTCTATCGAATTATCAATGAGCTCTGCCAAAGCACCCATGGTTGTGTATGGGGATGATTTTAATGCTCTTAGCATTAGAGTTGAATTTCCAAATTGTGTGTTACTGTATTGTTCTGTCATGTGATAATTTCCTTATTAGTTAAAACTTATTTATTCCAAACTTAATGTATCAGCCCTGTCATTTTCCCAGGCATCTTCAAAAAATCTATTAGCTAGATCAATGTCGGGTTGGTTGTCTAGGTTGTCTACTACATCAACGAGTAGACATTCAGCGGTGCCACCATTTTTTAGTCCTCGAAGACCTCTGCCTGCCATTTGCGAATAGAGCACAACTGAGGTCGTTGGTCTAGCGATCAAAACACAATCTATACTTGGCTCATCAAAACCTGTGGTGAACACACCATAATTCAATAAAACATCAAATTCCCCTGCTTTAAAATCCCTGACACTAGACTGTCTCTCTGTAAAACTAGTATCGCTAGTAACTGACCTAGCCTTAATACTTCTTAGATTGAGTAAAGCCGCAAGCAATGATGAGTTTTCTTTTGTAGGGGCAAAGACCAAAACCTTTTTCTTTAGATCCTCAACGAGCTTGATGATTTGTGCAATGATAAGTGCATTTCTTTGCGAATCTTCGGCTGCTGCGGCTAAGACGGACTTTGGGAATTCTAGTGTATTGACTAAAACATCTCTCTCTTTGTCATTAAGCTCAAGCTTGTAGTCGGTTTTCAGAGGTGAATATTTAACTCTAGAGAGTATCCCTCTATCTTGCAGATAGTTAAGAGGAGTTTGACCTTCTCTCTGCTGACAAAATTCATCAATATTTTGAATATTACCATCGAAAAACTCTGCTAAGCGTCTTGTTTCTTCGTCTGTTTGACCTACGCCATGTCGACCTGGAGTCGCTGTCAAACCAATGACTTTTGTGTCGTGTTTTTGGAGCTGCTCTATATTAAATCGGTAAGTCTCAGCTAAAGCTTGGTGCGCCTCGTCAACCACCAATAGATCAGATCGTCTCTTGAGTTCAGAAAAAAGCTCAAAAATCTTATTTTTTTGAGTGCTGATCATGCTATACGCTGTCTGAAAGCTTAAGACTGCAAAAAAAGGTCCTTCTGGCAGCTGCTCCATAGCACTGAGGTTTCCTCCCCACATCCTCAGGGAGTTGACTTCATGGGATCCCTTATTCTTCCAGCCAAAATCAAAAGACTCGATAGCTTGCTCACATAGCTCATCTGTATGTGCCATCCAGATAACCCCTGGATTTTCATTTTCAGAAAGTCGAATAAAGTCATAAATTGATTCCATCATTGTCCATGTTTTGCCAGCCCCTGTAGGCATCTGTACCATCAGTCGTTGCTGATCAGAGCCAATCAATACCCGTGAAACTTTCTTTTTTAGCCAATCCTGATAATCATGCATAGGATATGCTGGAGTGTTTTGTTTTAACAGTGGTCGGGTAGCCTTAGACACTGGCAAAAATGCCTTTGACAGACCCAAATCATCAAGAATGGTATTGCATTTTTTATTGTCTGCCCAAGAGGATATCATTGGTATGCCATACAGCTCTAATAGCACCTTTCTGATTTTTTTCTCTTCAAAGATGGTGGTTCGCTTAATATCAACTATTGCATCCGCTAAGGACTTTGGTGTGATCTGCTCACCCATCTGATGCAAGAAATCTCCTACTCCAGGAGCAAGCTCGTCTAATGAAGCAATCGAAAGCTCTCTTAACTTACTTTTCAATTGATTTAACTCTTTCGAGGTTTCTGGCTGATTATCCATCATGTCTTTTTAACACAATATAAGTTGGATGAGAACCATAACCCCCCCCAACCCACAGGAGAAAAAAGAGAGGGGCAGGTCCATTATAGTTAAACGATTAAACATCTTGATCATCTTGACTCAATACATTGATGGCTTCATCAATTTCAGTAAGGCTTGGTATTTGCCTAGATTCTTCGTTGGCAATTCCCATTGTTTCAATTTTTTTTAGTGAAGGAGTTAACCTAGAGTCCCATGATTTGACAGCACTATTATAAACCCTGGCAGCAGCTGTTAGAGACCTACCAATCTTGATAAAGTACTCTTGAAATTTTTTTATCCTCTCATGAATTACAATTGTTTGTTTTTGGATCTCTTCTGCATTTTCATACAGTTTCTTTTGCTGCCATGAAAGCATGAAATTTTTTAGTATTGGGTACATGGTCTCAGGCGGACATATTTGCACTCTATGTGCCCAAGCTCGTGCATGTAGATCTGGATACACCTTAAGAGCAGAAAGATAGACACCTATGTACGGCACATACATAATAACAATATCCGGTGTAGGTCTGCCTATAGCCTGCGTATAATCATTTGCGCCTAATGCAGCAGCATAATCGAGCATATTTGAAGCATTTTCTCTTAGTTTTTGATTCTTGATATCATCATTATCTGCATTAATTGCTTCTTCATATTTTTTCAGTGGTGCTTTACTGTCAATTACAATAGCACTTCCATCTGCTCCATAAACATAGAAATCAGGCCTAACAAAACCATCTATAACTTCTTCAGTAATCTGTTTATCAAAGCTTGCCCCTTCAACCAAGCCTGCCTGTTCAAGCATAACTTGTAGTCCCTCTTCAGCAAGTCGCCCTTGCTGACCTGTGTTTGAGAGTGCCTGTTCCCATTTGTTAAAAGATTTAGATAGATCTTTAAACTCATCTGCAATATCTTTTGTGTTAACTGCCCAGGTTGTTCTTGCTTCAGTCAAAGCTTTATCAAGGTCATTCATTTGTGCAGATAAGATATTTGATTCAAATCCCTCTTGAGTGTTATCAATAAGAGCATCTTTTGTTGTTTTAACGATATGCTTAACCAACAAAGGCAGAAGAATAATTGCAAGCATGATAATTGAAAGTAAAATTATTGTCTCATTTGTCATAGTCATTATTAATTACTCCAGTTTAGTCTCTGATTAATTTTAAATGCGGTCACAACATGTGATTTATTCCATACGACCGCGGTTGATTGGATCTGTTTGTCATATTTACTAACAATATCTGGGTGTGCCCTAGACAATAAACGCAATAATTTGCTATTAACAAAACTTTTGTAATCATCATGTGTCTTTATTTTTTTTCCGTAAAGGACGATTATTGGCAAAATTTCTAAAGGGATCCCTCTTTGTTGACATCTTACAAGTGCATGATCTGTAAGCTTTATTTTATTTATATCCATAATTATTATCTCTTCTTACTTATTTTTATATGCAAATTATTGCATATGTCTATATATATTACAATCGTTTTTTTGTATTTAGAGATATTTCTTTATTCACATTTTTGATTTTATATTTTATAATAAAAACATGGAAATGATTCAACTCAAAAACTTTGAAGCTTTAAATTCTATTGCTAACCATATCTTTGAAGAGAATGATGAGGCTTCTATTATTAGTGACCTAATTATTGAGCAAGCAATATTTAAAAAATTTTCGTTTAGAAAAAAACCCTCTGATCTGCATAAGAATATGCGGCTTATTTATCTACTATTAGATAGCGGCTCATTAAGCTCACAAGTTTTTTGGGATGCCTATGCAATAACTAGATCTAGTAACGTTGATCAAAATTTTCCATTAACCTTAGATCAGATTTCAGAATTACTTGAATTAACTAACACAGAAAATAATAAAAAACTATACGACGACTTAAAATTTTTTATTTCAACTAATGGGCTTGTAAAACAGGCGTCTAAAAATCATATTACCTCTGAAGAAATCACAGAAGCATCAAGTCTGCACGGCTCAATAGCTTTTACTCACCTCTCAGAAGGAGACAAAAAAAAGCTGATAGAAACTGGAAAAGAGATTTTATTACATGCCTTAATCTTGCTTGAAGGTTGGTGCCCATTAAAATTCAACAGCTCTAATCTATCGGATGAAGTTGATTTCAAACACTCTAAAAAACTTTTAGATTCTCTTAAGGAGCATGGTCTTATTAAGTCAGCTTCAAAAAAATCTATAGATAAATACAATAAAAACAATGAAATTCTCAAAAATCCTGGTACATCAAACGATATTCTTGAGTATGCAAATTACATAAGAACTGCGAACGAAGTCATTGCTGACCTAAAAAAACTTGCAGGTAGTTTTGAAATCCAGGACAGGGGCGCTTCTTCATTGGAGGTGAGCTATAATTTTTCTGAGCATCTAGACTTTAAATCAATATTGGACTTATCAATCAAAAACCACCCTAAAGTAAAAAACCACAGTCTTATAGAAATGTTAAACGAATACTCAAACGGTGATTTCAAAAAAGATTACTTAAAGAAATGCCAAGAATATAGAGAAAAACAAAAGGGAAGCGCCAAAGATTATCTAGAAAAAAAAGAAAATGATAAGCTTCTTGATTTAGATCTTTTAGAATCCATCAATCCTGCGCTAATCATAATTGATTCGATTAAATACTTAATTTCTTCTATCAACGCAAGAATTGCAATCATTCCTGGAGTCCAAAATACAATTACAGCTCAGGAATTAGCACTTATTGCTAAATTAGATACATACAGGACAGTAATCAATGATGGGAACCCAAATAACAAAAGAAATGAAGAAAATAAAAAGAGAGAAAAGTTAGAAAAAGTAGGCCTAACAGAGAAAGAGCGAACTCTATTTACATCGGATTCAGCTAGGAAATGGCTACAATGTGACAGCAGAAAATTTCCTTATCGTTTAAGATCTAGTCTAAATCTTTCTAATGAATTTACTGCAGAATCTCTAAAGGATATTTACAAAGCATTTTCCTAGTCACCCTCATAAAACAACTATAGGCAGTGTTAATAGTTTTTAAATTTGTTAGGATCTATGAAAGATGAAAATAATACTTATATTCAGCCTACTAATACTTTCTCTCAACCAAAATAGTGTCGAAGCAGATATGTTTTTGGGTGAATTTGTTGATCACAGAAGCGATATCCCTATAACCTCAGAAGCTGCTCTAAGGACACCAAAGTCTCCAACATCAAGTGATTTTGTTATCTATGGAGGAACCGGAGAGCAGGATTACAGAGGCTATCTTAGTCAATCAAATAATAAGAATAAAAAGTCAGGTTTAATTGTCATTCATGAATGGTGGGGGTTGAACGAAGACATTCATTTAATGACAAATCAATTAGCTGGCCTGGGATATACCGCCCTCGCGGTGGATCTATATAACGGTCAATCAGCGACAGGAGTCAGGGAGGCTTTTCAGTTGAGTACTAATTTATCAAATAATG
>Ga0208764_10000879_pt1 | contig 19419 bp, 22 predicted proteins | sample ETNtaG_18_FD_185762 | JGI IMG/M metagenome (GOLD analysis project Ga0208764, IMG submission 185762) | Marine microbial and viral communities from oxygen minimum zone, Eastern Pacific Ocean - ETNP201302SV91 (SPAdes) (version 2) | ecosystem: Environmental > Aquatic > Marine > Oceanic ... | reverse complement strand
GCCCGGGTAGTGGGCAGCGCCCACGCCGACCCCTACGTGACGGTGTCCGCCGCCGCCTCAGCGCTCTACGGCCCCCGTCACGGTGGCGCCAACGAAGCCGTACTTCGCATGCTGACCCAGATCGGCGAGTACGAGAACGTGGATGCCTTCATGGACGGCGTCAAGGCCGGCGATCAGAAGCTCATGGGCTTCGGCCACCGGGTCTACAAGAACTACGACCCCAGGGCCAGGATCGTGAAGGACACCGCCCACCGGGTGTTCGACGTGACGGGCACCAACCCGCTCCTAGACATCGCCCTGAAACTCGAGGAGGTCGCCCTCGCTGATCCCTACTTCATCGATCGCAAGCTGTACCCGAACGTCGACTTCTACTCGGGGTTGATCTACCAGTCGATGGGCTTCCCGGTGGAGATGTTCACCGTGCTGTTCACCATCGGACGAACCCCGGGCTGGCTGGCCCACTGGGACGAGATGCTCACGCAGAACTCCCGGATCGCCCGACCCCGGCAGCGCTATACCGGTCCGGCCGACCGCGACGTCCCGACCATCGACGAGCGCTGAAGCCAGCTCCCCCGGCGATGGTTCCCCTCGTTCAGGCTGGACGTACTCCGAGCAAGATCTTTCCCACGCTGGCGTTGGTCTCCATATAGGCGTGCGCCGTGGCGATCTCGTCCAGGGCGAACCGTCGGTCCACCACCACAGCCAGGCGACCGTCCTCGAAACCCGGAACGACCTGTTCCTCGAAAGCCCGGCTGACGGCCACCTTCTCGGCCAACGATCGGGCACGCAACGTGGTGCCGACCACCGTGGCCCGCTTCACCAGGAGCTTGGCTAGACCAAAGGTGGCCGATCCGCCGCCCATCACCCCCACCTGGACAATGGTGCCGGCGGTAGCCAAACAGTTCACGTTGCGATCCAGGTAATCGCCGCCCACCACGTCGAGCACCACGTCCACGCCGCGGCCACCGGTATACCCCGACACCGCGGCGACCCAGTCCTCGGACCGGTAGTCCACGGCAAGGCTGGCCCCGAGGTCCATGCACCGATCGAGCTTTCCGGCCGACGCGGTGACAATCACTTCGGCACCCACCATCCGGCACAGCTGGATAGCCGCGGTACCGACCCCGGACGCCCCGGCGTGCACCAGTGCGGTTCCTCCCGCTGCGAGCTCTCCCCGGAGTACGAGCGCGTCCCATGCCGTGATGAAAACCTCGGCCAGTCCGCCGGCCACGTCGAGTGCCATCCCGGCGGGCACTCGAACCGCCTGGTCCTCGTGCACCACGGCCCGCTCCGCATACCCCCCACCACCAGTGATGGCCATGACGGCGTCACCCACCAACCAACGCGAGACGCCGTCGCCGAGAGCGGCAACACGGCCGGCGAACTCCAAGCCGGGGATCTCAGGGTCCATGGGCGGCCCCGGGTACAGGCCCATGCGCTGGAGGAGGTCGGCCCGGTTGCAGGCCGTGCCGACCACATCGACCAGCACCTCGCCCGGCGCGGGTTCCGGATCTGGCACGTCATGGACGGTCAGGACCTCCGGGCCACCGTGGCCGTCCAATACGACAGCTCGCATCAGCGACTCTTCTTCAGGTCGGCGTAGGCCGCATCCTTGTCGACCCGAGGCTCACCGGGCAGGCCGAGGATCCGTTCGCCCACAATGTTGCGTTGCACCTCATCGGTACCGCCGCGGATCGACATCGACGGTGCGGTCAGGAACTCGAGGTGGCCGTCGGCGTCCGACAGCATTCCGGCGGGCCCGCTCAGGTCCTTGCCCAGATAGGCCCGGGACTTGAATGCCGCCACGCTCCGTAACTTGGCCCCCGAGCCCGACGGCCCCGGCGCCTCGCCCTCAACCAGTGCGGCTGCCGCCCGAGCCACCGTGAGCTGGTTTACCCGATGAAGGATGAACGCCCGCATGGCACGCTGTCGGGCCACCGGGTCGGCCAGATGGCCAGCGGCCCGCCAGTCCTCCATCCAGGACGGCAGGCCGTGTTCCTCGTCGTCACCGCCGCCGAAGGCCCGGCCTCCGATGGTGGCCCGCTCGTGGGCCAGCGTCTCGACGGTCAGGCCCCAGCCGGCACCCAGGTCACCAATCCGGTCGGCGTCGGCCACCCGGACGTCGGACACGAACACCTCGGTGAAGTGCCGATCGCCGTTGATCTGTTCGAGCGGTCGGATTTCCACGCCGGGCGCCGTCATGTCAACAGCGAACATGGTGAGTCCACGATGCTTGGCCAGCGAGACGTCGGTGCGCGCCAGGCACATCCCCCACCTGGCATAGGTCCCCCGCGACGTCCAGACTTTGGAGCCGTTCAAGATCCACTCGTCGCCGTCGCGCTCAGCACGCATGCCGGCATTTGCCAGGTCCGACCCGGCATCGGGTTCGGAAAACATCTGACACCAGATCTCCGACCCGTCAGCGATCGGTCGTAACCACCGCTCCTGTTGGTCAGACGAGCCTCGCTCCAACAGCACCGGCCCGACCAGGTTCAGGCCCACCCCGTAGGGGTAGAGGTCGGCTACGTCGTAGGCCCCCATGGCAGCGCCGATACGGGCTGCCTCGGTGGCATCAGCACCCCGGCCCCCGTGACGAATCGGCCAGGACGGAACCATCCAACCACCGTCGACTAACACATCAAGGAACCGTCGCCCGCCCTCGAGGTCGTCGCTGCCAGCACCCAGCACCGTGCCCGACACGTCGGGATCCCGGCGGTCCAAGAGTGCGTCGAGCGCGGCGTGGATGGCCTCAGAGGTCAGTGCTCCGGAGATCTCGGTCGATTCACTCATCGACGTATTCTGCCCGTCCGGCCCCATGGCGTGCAGCCCGGACGGCCATGATGGGTCCATGCACCAACTCCTCGATGCGGCTTCAGCCGTCACCAACGACGTCATCGCCCTGCGACGCGACCTTCACCGTCACCCCGAACTGGGGTTAGACAACCCGTCCACCCAAGTCCGGATCCTGACCGCGCTGGGTGGACTCGGTCTCAATGTCCAGACCGGAACCGACTGCACCTCGGTGGTGGCCGACCTGATCGGCAAACATGACGGTCCAACGGTCCTGCTGCGAGCCGATACCGATGCGCTCCCCATGACCGAGGACTCCGGCCTGGACTTCCAATCGGCGGTCGAGGGTCGGGCCCATGCCTGTGGCCATGATGCACACACGGCGATGCTGGTTGGCGCCGCCCGGGTCCTGTCGACCCGGCGGGACGAGATCCAGGGGCGGGTTCGCTTCATGTTCCAGCCCGGCGAGGAGGGCTTCGCTGGCGCCCGGATCATGATCGACGAGGGCGTGCTGGACGGCGTAGACCGGGCATTTGCCCTCCATGTCAGCCCCAATCAGCGGATCGGTATCGCCAGCAGCAAGGCCGGAGCAGCGCTGGCTGGCGACACCTCGATCACCGTCACCATCACCGGCCGAGGCGGCCATGCATCGGCTCCCCATCACGCCACCGACCCCATCCCGGCCACTGCTGCGATCATTACCGCTCTGCAGACCGCTGTGACCCGCGAGATCGACGTGTTCGATCCGGCAGTGCTGACCATTGCGCATCTGGTGGCCGGGACCACGACCAACGTGATTCCTGAGACCGCGTTCTTCGAAGGAACCATCCGATGCGTATCGGAACACACCCGCTCGCGCATCCGCGAAGCGGTGGCCCGGACTGTGCACGGGGTAGCCGAGGCCCACGGCTGTACGGCGTCCCTCGAGATGGTCGACGGCTACCCGGTCACCATGAACGACCCCTCCGAAGCCGCCCGGTTTGCTGAGGTCTGCACGACGACCCTCGGCAACGAGAGCCATCGGGTCATGCCGGCACCGTTCATGGGCGGCGAGGACTTCTCCTACGTGCTCCAGAAGGTTCCCGGTGTGATGGCATTCCTCGGCGTCTGCCCGGACGACGAACCCGACCCCCGCAAGGCTCCGCCGCTGCACTCCAACCGCATGCGCCTCAACGAGGACGGGCTGGTTCACGGCATTGCCCTCCACGTCGGCATGGCTCTCCACGGTGGCTCCGCTCTCGACAAGAACGCCTAACATGGCTTGGGACATCACCGACTTCGCCACCCTGCTGGCGCTGGAATCCCACGGTCCCGATGTGTTCGTCGGGATCAGCCCCGAATACCCATGGGGCCGCGTCTACGGCGGTCAGGTGGTGGCTCAGGGACTGCGGGCCGCCCAGGCCACGGTCGACTCCGACCATCACGTGCACTCGCTGCACGCCTACTTCATTAGGGGCGGCACGAGCGACGAGCCGATTCGTTACGAGGTGGACCGGATCCGCAACGGCCGATCGTTCGTGACCCGACGGGTGGTGGCCCGCCAGTCCGACGGAGCGATCCTGAACCTGGCGTGTTCATTCCAGGTCCACGAGGAGCAGGCCGACATTCAGGAGTCGAAACTTCCCGACGACGTCGGCGAACCCGGTTCGGGCACCGTAGAGGACTGGGAGCTCCTCGGTCGCCGTGTGGCCCACCAGTCCGTCGGCCGATCCGCCATCTGGCTAAAAGTGTTCGGCGACTTGGGCGACGACCCCCGGCTTCAGGCGTGTGCGTTGGCGTACACGTCCGACGACATCCCCACCAATGCGGTGGGGAGCACCCACCCCCGAATCGACCAGGTCCGTGACGACTCGGTGACCACCTACGGCGAAATCTTCATCGGGGCAAGCCTCGACCACTCCATCTGGTTTCACCGGCCACCGCCGCCCGACCAGTGGCTCCTCCACGACCTACGGTCCCATGGCCTGGCCAGCGCCCGGGGGTTGGCCGTGGGTGAGGTGTTCGCCCCGTCAGGTGTGCACGTGGCCACCGTGGCCCAGGAGGTCCTGATCCGCGAGCGAACCCGCTGAGCTGGATCTGCGCTATGAGTTACCGGTACGTCAACCGAGTGCCCCGGCCGTGGGCCTTGCTCTACCCGGCAGTGCTGCTGCCTTGGCTAATTTCCCTGGTGGTGGTCGGTGTGACTGCAGAGGTGCTCCTCTGGAGCGTCCCTTCGCTGCTCGTTCTACACGTGGCGATCCGGGCCTTCATGACGCTCACCATTTGCGTCGCCGACGGCGAGGTCGTGGCGGTATTCCACTGGGGCTGGCCCCGCAGACGAATCGCGCTCGCTGACGTCACCTCCCAGCGGGTCACCACTCACGGCGCCCGCTACGGCTGGGGCATCCGCCTCGTCCCCGGCGGCACGCTGTGGCGGGTCTGGGGCCGGGACTCCGTCGAACTCACCCTGGCCGACAAGCGGCGCACGTTCTCGATCGGCACGGCCGACCCCGAGGGGCTCCTGGCTGCCATCGCCACCGCCCCCCGGTCGAGCTCATCGACGAACAGGTCGACGAGATCGCGGATTGGAAGGAAGGGCAGGGTAGTTCTGTAGCAGTTCGACAGTGAAGGCGTCGTAGCACAGCGTCCCTCGAGATGGTCGACCGTCCTTCACGGCGAGGATTAGGAGGTTCTTGCCGGTGAACTAGTTGTAGAGCGGGGCCAACGCCACCTCTGCCTCTTCGGCCAGGCGGGTCGCCATCTCCAGTACCTACTGGCGTCGCCTTTCCTACGCTGGCCCTGCAGCCATGGCGAGAGTCTGGCCGGTCGGAAGGCGCTCGCGACACCGTGCCAGACTCCCGGCCATGGACTCCCCTGGCCGGACCCCGGTCCTCGTCCACCTGTGGGGCGAGCACTTTCCCTCCGACGCGATCCGGGCGCGGTTCCCAACCGTGGACTTCATCCCGATCCCCACCGACGGTGCGGTGCCCGACGGGGTGTCGGGCGGGGCCTGCATCACCCAGGCGGCCCGCACCGGCAACCTTAAAGAGGTACTGGAACGAGGAGTCACCTGGGTCCATGCGCTTGGCCAGGGTGTCGACCACTTCCCCTTCGACCAGTTGGGCGATCGCACGCTGACCTGTGCCCGAGGGGTCAACGCCGTCCCCATCGCCGAATGGGTGGTGGCCATGCTGTTGACGGCGGTCAAGCAGCTCCCCGACCGATGGGTCTCCGAGCCGCCCCGCCACTGGGTGCTGGCCGACCTAGGCACACTGGACGGCGCAACGGTGGCCTTCATCGGCTTTGGATCCATAAACCGGGCCGTCGCCCGGCGACTCACTCCCTTCGGATGCCAGATGATGGCCGTGACCCGATCCGGTGACCCCGGCCCCGTGCCAGGCGTGCCTGACGGAATGGTGTTCTCGACCGACGTGCGGGCCGCGGTGGCCGACGCCGACCACGTGGTGGTGGGCGCTCCGCTCACGCCGGCCACCGAGGGAATGGTCGATGCCGACCTGCTGGCCGCCATGAAACCGGGGGCTCACCTGGTCAACATCGCCCGGGGCCGCATCGTCGACCAGGATGCGCTTAGACGGTCGCTGGACGCCGGCCACCTCGGGCTGGCCTCGCTCGACGTCTGTGACCCCGAGCCACTACCCGCGGGCCACTGGCTCTACGACCACCCTCAGGTGCGGCTCAGCCCTCACGTGTCGTGGGCGGACCCTGGAGCCATTGAGCGGCTCCACGCCGCCTTCGCCGACAATCTCGAACGCTGGTTGGCCGGACAACCTCTCGTCGACGTGGTCGACGTCGAAGCCGGCTACTGAAAACACCAGATACTGAGGAAAGCAGGAGCCCCATATGCCAATGTCCGACGAGTTTCAGGCGCTATCCACCCGTGTCCGCAATTGGGGGCGCTGGGGTGACGACGACCAGATCGGCACCCTGAACCTGATAACAGCCGAGGTGGTGGCTGCGGCGGCGGACGGTGTCCGACACGGACGCACCATTCCCTTGGCTGTCCCCCTCGAACACGAGGGCATTCAGGCCGGGTTCGTCCCGGGTCGCGACAACCCAACCCGCACCATGCATGCCGTGAACGAGGCCCTGGATCCAGAGGCCGGCCCCGACGCGTTCCACACCAGCGACGACCACGTCACGATGGGCCTGCAGGCCGGAACCCACTGGGACGGTCTCGGCCACGTGTCCTACTCGGGCCTGATGTACAACGGCTTTGATGCGGCAACCATCACCGGGACTGGAGCCTCGCGTTGCGGGATCCACCACCTCCGGAGTGTCGTCTCCCGTGGCGTGTTGCTGGACGTGGCCCGGTCCAAGGGCGTCGACGTCCTGGATTGTCCGTACGCCATTACCGCCGACGACCTGGACGAAGCGGCAGCGCTAGGTGGCGTGGAGGTGCGGTCGGGCGACATCGTCCTAGTCCGGACAGGAAGGATGGCCATCTACCACGAGTCCGGTGGGATGGCCTACTGCCTCGGCCCCAGCCAGGACGGCTCCAATGCGGGGATGGGGCTGTCCAGCGTGGCGTGGATGCATGATCACGACGTCGCTGCGGTTGCCAATGACACCCTGGCCTTCGAGGTGTACCCGTCAGAGGCCGACTCGTTGGCCGTGCACCTGCTTCAACTGGTCGATATGGGGTTGACCCAGGGTCAGAACTGGGACCTTGAGACCCTCTCGGCCGATTGTGCCGCCGACGGTGTGTACGAGTTCCTCCTCAGCGCCACTCCGGAGCCCTTCGTGGACGCCGTGGGGAGCCCAGTCGCACCGGTCGCCGTCAAGTAGGTCTCACCTGGAATCGCTGTTCGACGAGTCCGACGACAAAGGTGATCGCCGAGGCCGACATGGTCGTTGAGATCCTGAACCGCCGCGAGTTCTCCAGCCTGCCTGACCAGAGCCCAACCGTGGCCCACAAGGTCTTGGCCGGCGCGTTCAAGCGCCTCCATGAAGTGGCCAACGGACCCGTCTCCTAGGCCGGTCTCTACATCCCGGTGAAGTCCGGCGGCCGCTTTTCGGCAAACGCCCGGAGCGCCTCGGCATTGGCCGGGCCACCCATCAGTTCAGCAAACTGCTGGTCCTCGCGTATGCGGGCTTCGGCAATGGCCTCGGCCAGCGGTGCGGTCAATAGTTGCTTGGACGCGACCAGTGACGCCACCGGCTTGGCCGCCAGACGCCGGGCGTAGCTCATCGCCTCGTCCATGAGAGCCTCGGGGGCACACAGCCGCCACGCCAGCCCCATCCGTAGGCATTCCTGCGCGTCGATCCACTCCGAGCTCATGAGCACCCACGTGGCGTCCTGACGATTCAGGAGCCGGGGAAACAGGTAGCTGGACGCGGCTTCGGGCACCACCCCCAGAGCGGTGAACGGACACTGCAATCGGGCCTCGCTGGACATGAAGACGAGGTCGGCGTGGCCGATCACTGTGGCACCGATCCCGATGCCCAACCCGTTGACGGCCACCACGACTGGCTTAGGGAAGGTGGACAGTCGATCCATGAATCCGGCGAAGCCATGTCGACCCGGCACGAATCCCGAGTCCGGGTCCTTGCGGCGCTCCATATCACCGAGGTCGGTCCCGGCGCAAAAGGCTCGGCCGGTGCCGGTGAGGACCACCACCGCCACCTCGGCCGACGTCCGGGCATCATCGAGGGCGTCGGCCAGTGCGTCGTAGTGGACCTCGTCGAGGGCGTTGAGGGCTTCGGGTCGGTCAATCCGGAGGAGACGGACTCGGTCGGCATCGTCGATATGGAGCATGACCTGAGTGTGGCAGCCGTTGACCCACAAGGGGATGCTGGGCCGATGGACAATGTGCGTTGCCTGATGACGGATGATCCGGCGCCCGATGCTGAGGCGCTGGCGTCCCGACCCGGCGTCCTCGCGGTGGACCTGGTTGATCAGGGTCGGCTCCACCTACTGGGAGCTCGGTCCATGCCGGTGACCGAGCCGATCTGGACGGCGCTGATCTGGATCACCGGCGAGGCTCACTTCCTGGCCCCCGAGCATCTCCTGGGCGTGCTCGAGGTGGATCGCCATCACGTGTGGGGTGCCAGTCTCGGAGAGCGCGGCGACGCCGCGCTCTCGCCGGACGCCCTTCTGATGGTGTCCCTGGTGGCCCGACGGAGCGACCTGAGCGCTGACTCGTTCGTAGAGCATTACCGCTCCCATGCCGAGGTGGCCCGCACCCACCATGGGTTTGGCGCCTATCGCCAGAACGTGGTTCGCAAGCACGTCGCTCTTCAGAACGCAGCCGGCTGCGACGCGATCTCGGAGATCTCGGTGGCCACCGAGGAGGACTGGCGGAACAACTTCTACACCACGCCCTCGTCGGCTGAGATCGTGGGACGTGACGTGGCCCAGTTCCTCGACCGGGCGGGCACCTCGTCGACACTGGTTCGCCGCTTCCCCGGCACGGCCTGACCCAGCGTTCCGTCAGGCAGGGTTCGACCCGGTGGGGATGCCATGCTCTCAGACATGTCTTCCCCCCGTGTCGTCGTGGTCGGTTCAGTCAACCTCGACATCGTCGTACCGGTCCCCCACCACCCGATGACCGGCGAGACGGTGATGGGCGGCGACCACGCCCTCGTTCCGGGAGGCAAGGGAGCCAATCAGGCGGTGGCCGCCTCACGACAGGGAGCGGCGGTGACCTTTTTGGGTCGCGTGGGATCCGATGACACCGGCGCCACTCTGAAGGCATCGCTCGAGGCGTCAGGCGTGGACACCAGCCATCTGACGGTCGATGCCGGAGCCCCCAGCGGGATCGCCCTGATCGGGGTGGACGCCGACGGGGACAACGCCATCGTGGTGAGCCCGGGCGCTAATGCCCACGTGAGCTCATCGGACCTCGACGGTGCGTCGGCCGTGCTGGCCGACGCTGAGGTGGTTCTGCTCCAGCTGGAGATTCCGGCGGAAACCGTGACCGATGCTGCATTAGCCGCTGGCGGGACCGTGGTGCTGAACCCGGCGCCGGCCCCGTCGACCCCCGGGGCGCTCCCCGTCGCACTCGTGGATCGGGTGAACGTGCTGGTCCCCAACTTCATCGAGCTGGCCCAGCTGACGGGATCCGAACCGTCCGATGACGTCGACGACCTCACGGTGGCGGCCCGTGGCCTGGGCATCGAAACCGTTGTGGTAACCCGCGGGGCTGACGGCGCCCTGATCGTCACCATCGACGAGGCGATAGAAGTGCCCGCTCCAACCATCACCCCGGTGGACACCACCGGGGCCGGTGACTCGTTCTGCGGAACGCTCGCCGCGGCGCTGGCCCGCGGAGTGACCGTCGTCGAGGCCGTCCACGAAGCGGTTCATGCCGGATCCATCGCGGCGACGCGCCCGGGCGCCCAGCCGTCGATGCCCACGGCCGCCGAGGTGGCCCGCTCGATGGGCGCCTAATCCAACAAACCCACCTCCTGACGGGGCACACTCCGGCCATGCCGAAACAGTTCCCAGACAACGCAACCTCGACGAATCCGGCTTCTGAGGCGTTCTCACCGGGTAAACGGCCTCGCATCATCTTGGACTGTGACCCCGGAGTGGACGACGCCATGGCCATCATCGCCGCGGCCCGCTGGGCCGACCTGGTGGGCATCACCACGGTGGCCGGCAACGTCGAGTTGGAATACACCACAGCTAACGCCTGTCGGATGCGTGAACTGCTGGGCCTCGACGTTGAAGTCCATACAGGCGCTGGAGGACCGCTGGTCGGTGCCCAGGAGTTCGCCCACGAGGTCCACGGGGCGACGGGCCTCGGGAGCCTCGTGCTCCCCGAGCCGACCAGGGGTGCCGACTCCGATGACGCTGTCGGTTGGCTGGTCGAGACGACCCGTGCCGAAGAAGGTCTACATCTGGTGCCCATCGGCCCTCTGACCAACGTGGCTCTGGCCCTCCGGGCCGATCCAGGCATGGTTGAGCGGGTGGCTTCCATCACCTTGATGGGAGGGGCCGCCCTAAGCGTCGGCAATGTGACGGCGGCCGCCGAGTTCAACGTATACGCCGACCCTGAGGCGGCCGATGAAGTCTTCCGGTCCGGTGCTCCGCTGACCATGGTGGGCCTCAACCTCACCCATCAGGTCCGTATGGGCAGTGCCCACGGTCGGATGTGCGCGACCTTCGGAACACCGGTAGGTGACGCCATGGCCGAACTACTCGAGTTCTACACGACGTTCCACGTGGCCGAGGAGGAAACCGAGGATGGGCCGGTCCACGACCCGTGCGCCATCCTGGCCGTCACCCACCCCCACCTGTTCGAGATGGCATCCCGCCCGGTGAGCGTGGAAGTCAACGGCACCCACACCCGGGGCATGACTGTGGTCGACGAGCGCGGTCCCCGCGCCGAGATGCCGTTCAACTGCGATGTGGCCTACGACGCCGATACCGAGGCACTCATCGGCCTGATGATGCAGGCGGTCCGGGACGCCTGATCCGGGCGGTTTTTTCGGGCCTCAGTTCTTGGGCTTCAGTTCAGTGGCGTGTGCACCAGAACCCGGAATCGGCCCTCGGTGGGTAACGGGCAGAAGAGCGCCGTGGCCTCCATCAGGAACACGGCCAACGACGGGCCTGTGGGCGCGTCTGATGAACCGGACTCCCAGATGAGGCCCCGCTTGGGGTTGTCCTGGCGGAGCAACCAGCCTTCAGGAGCGATAACGCCGGCGTCTCGTAGACGGTCACCGGCGCCCCGACCGGTGCTGTGGTCGAGCCCGACGGACGGAACGTTCCGACCGGAACCGGCTACGAACGTCGCCACCGGAACCTGAGAGCCTCGGGCCGAGAACCATGCGAAGAGGCCCGGCACGTCGGCTCGGAGCGAGTCGTCCACGTCAGGTTCCACGTTGATCCACGAACCGGGCGAGCCAGCCACCTCATCTAGCACGTCGACCAGATCGGTCGGGTCGGTGGAATCGACAAGGAACGTTTCGGTGTCGAAGCTGGCCACGTCCCGACGCTAGTGGTGTCACCGGTACGGTGGCGCGGTGACCGACCGGCCGCCTCGTCCGTTGCGGATAGCCGCCCTAGTCAAACAGATTCCGAAATTCCAGGAGATGCGCCTGGGCGACGACGGCCGTCTGGTGCGCGACGGTCTCGAACTCCACATGAACGACTACTGCCGACGTGGGGTTCGGGCGGGTTGTGATCTGGCCGAGGCCACCGGCGGCACGTGCACGGCGATCACTCTCGGTCCCGACGCCGCCGAGACCGTGCTACGGGAAGCCATCCTGTGTGGCTGCATCGAGGGGATCCACGTGACCGGCTCGGCGTTCGCCGGGAGCGACACCCTGGCCACCTCCAGAGCCGTGGTCGCCGCCCTGGAGGCCACCGGACCGTGGGACCTCGTCCTGTGCGGTCGTAACTCGGTCGACGCCGACACCGGCCAGGTGCCCGCCCAGGTGGCGGAACTTCTGGGTTTTCCCCTGTTGGTGGGTGCCCGGGAACTGGACTTGACATCCGGCCCGGGGAAGTCCGTCCGGGGGCTGGCAGCCTTACTGGAACACGATGACGAGTGGCTACGTGCCGAGGTCGACCTGCCGGCCGTGGTCTCGTGCGCCGAGCGTTTGTGCGACCCGTGCAAGGTGAAGGAGCCTGAGGCGTGGGCCACCGTGGACGGTGCTCTCATCCGCCGCCTCGGACCCGCCGATCTGGGCCCCGGACCTTGGGGTGCGGCAGCCAGTCCGACGGTGGTCGGTGAGGTGCGGTTACTCGACGTTGAACGGGCTGGTGAGACGCTCATTGGCGCCGACAAGACCCATCTGGACCGGGTGCTCGAAGTGGTCCGGTCCGGTGGCGCCATCTGGGGGTCTAAAGACGCTGGCGGAGAGGTGGCACGACCGTCTGGTCCAGGCGACGGTGGCGAGATCGTGGTGGTCGGCGAACCCGGACGAGAGCGTTCGACCTCCGAACTTCTGGGAGCGGCCGCCAGCCTGGCCGACACCATCGGCGGCAGGACGGTGCTGACCATCGACGTGGTCCACGACTGGGAGGCCCTCAGCGGCCAGGGCGCAGATCGGGTGCTTCGCCATGCTGGGGTGACCGGCGCCGACGAGGTGGCCCGGATGCTGACCAGATCACTGGTGGAGGACCCGCCGTGGGCCGTACTGGCACCGTCGACGGCCTGGGGTCGCGAGGTGGCGGCGCGTCTGGCCATCTGCCTGAATGCCGGCCTAACCGGCGATGCCGTGGGGCTCGAGGTACGTGACAGACGTCTGATCGCGCTGAAGCCCGCCTTCGGTGGCCGTCTGGTAGCCGAGATCACCTGCACCTCGACCGTCCAGATGGCGACCGTCCGCTCCGGCATCTTGCCCACGCTGCGGCCTCGGCCCGGGGCCCCATTCGCCGCGGACCATCTCGGGTCACCGGCACGGGAGCCGGCACGAAAGTCAGGGCACGGAGGGCCAGCCGATCGACTGGTACGGATCTTGGAGCGTCGCCGCGACGATGACAGCGGCCTGTTGGCCAACGCCGACGTGGTGATCAGTGTGGGACAGGGCGTCGAGCCCTCGGAGTTGTCCCACGTGGAGAGACTGGCAGGGCGGCTGGGTGCCGAACTGTGCGCCACACGAAAGGTCACCGATGCCGGATGGATGCCTCGGGCCCGTCAGGTGGGCATCACCGGGCATGCCATTGCCCCCCGACTGTGTATCGCCATCGGGACATCCGGGAAGTTCAATCACACGGTCGGGCTCCGGGGGGCCACCACGGTGGTGGGCATTAACCCTGACCCGGAATGCGAGCTATGGAACTGGTGCGACGTGGGCCTGATCGCCGATTGGCGTGACGCCCTCGAACCACTAATCGACCGACTGGTCGCCGACTAGACGGTCAGCTCCTCGGCGTGAACCAGTGAGGCCGGGCACACCAATCAATCAGGTCGATCGACTCCGGCGGCTCGCAGGGCCTCGGCATCGACCCACTCCAGACTGAGGATGTGGGTGGCGGCCAACAGGACCTGGGGCGCCGCTCCGGCCTCGTGAGCCTCCTGCCAGCGTGGGGCGCATAGACACCATCGGTCACCGGGATGCAACCCCGGGAAGCCGGGCCGCGGTGTCGATAGGTCATTGCCAGCTTCCTTGGAGAAGGCCAGAAACTCCTCGGTCATCAGAGCGCACACGGTGTGCACGCCGAGGTCGTCAGCTCCGGTGTTGCAGCAACCATCCCGGTAGAAACCGGTCAGGGGGTCAACACCGCATTCCTGGAGCGGCGTTCCCAGCACGTTGACGGCCATCGGTCGAAGCCCCAGAGGACCGTCAGGCTCGAGCGTTCTTGAGGCGCTTGACGGTCCGGGCGCGAGCGGTGGCGTCGAGTTCGACCTTGCGGAGACGCACCACGCCCGGCATCACCTCGACGCACTCGTCGTCAGCGATGTACTCCAACGCCTGCTCGAGGGAGAGTCGCCGCGGCGGTGTTAGGCGGATCGTGTCGTCAGATGCCGAGGCCCGCACGTTGGTGAGCTTCTTTTCTCTGCAGATGTTGACGTCCATGTCCTCGGCCCGGGGGTTCTCGCCGACGATCATCCCGGCGTACACCTCCTCGGTGGGGCCGATGAACATCGAAGCCCGTTCCTGGATGCCGGTGATGGCGTACGCCGTGGCACTACCGATGCGGTCGGCCACCACGCTGCCTGTCTGGCGGATTCGCAGGTCACCCATCCACGGCTCCCAACCTTCGAACACGTGGTGCAGAAGGCCGGTACCCCGGGTTTCGGTCATGAATTCGGTCCGGAAACCGATCAGTGCACGGGCAGCCACCACGTAGTCGAGACGGACCCAACCGGTGCCGTGGTTGGTCATGTCCCCCATGCGGGCCCGGCGCTCGCCGAGTAGTTGGGTGACGGCACCCACGTACTCCTCGGGGACGTCCACTGAGAGGCGCTCGGTGGGCTCGTGCAAGGTGTCGTCGATCTCACGCAACAGCACAGCTGGCTTACCCACGGTGAGTTCAAAGCCTTCGCGGCGCATTGTCTCGACCAAGATGGCCAACTGGAGTTCGCCACGACCCTGGACCTCCCAGGTGTCAGGACGCTCGGTGGGCATCACCCGTAGCGACACGTTGCCGACCAGTTCAGCGTCGAGACGGTCCTTGACCTGGCGGGCGGTGAGTTTGGTGCCGTCCGATCCGGCCACCGGTGAGGTGTTCACTCCAATGGCCATCGACAGCGTGGGCTCATCGACGGTGATACCGGGAAGAGGACGGGGATCATCCAGGTCAGCCAGGGTCTCACCGATGGTGACATCGACGATGCCCGACACATAGACAATCTCACCCGGTCCGGCCTCCTCCACGTCGACCTGTCCGAGGGCGTCGGTGACGGTGACGGTGCCGATCTTGGCCGGCTGGATGGTGCCGTCGGTGCGGCACCATGCCACCGGGGCACCTCGCTTGAGGGTGCCGCTGTCGATTCGACAGATGGCGATGCGACCTAGATACGGCGAGGCGTCGAGGTTGGTGACGTGGACCCGTAGCGGGGCTGTCTCGTCGAACGAAGGCGGCGGCACGTGCTCGAGCACCACGTCGAAGAACGGGCTGAGATCTGCACCGGGGACAGACGGATCCAGGGTTGCGGTACCGGCCCGGGCATCGGTGTAGACAATCGGGAACTCGATCTGGTCTTCGGTGGCGTCGAGGTCCAGGAACAACTCGTAGGTCTCATCGACCACCTCGTCAAGGCGGGCGTCGGGCCGGTCGACCTTGTTGATGACGAGCACGATGGCCAGACCGGCTTCGAGTGCCTTACGAAGCACGAACCGGGTCTGGGGGCGTGGGCCCTCTGCGGAGTCGACGAGCAGGATCACGCCATCGACCATGTTCAGTGCCCGCTCGACCTCGCCGCCGAAGTCCGCGTGACCGGGAGTGTCGACGATGTTGATCTTTACGCCGTCACGGACAACGGCCGTGTTCTTGGCCAGGATCGTGATGCCCTTCTCACGCTCGAGATCCATGGAGTCCATGACACGCTCGGCGATCTCCTCGTTGTCCCGGAAGGCACCGGACTGGCGCAACAAGGCATCAACGAGGGTTGTTTTGCCGTGGTCGACGTGCGCGATGACGGCGACGTTGCGTAGGTCGGGACGGCTTCCCGTGCGCGCCGGGTCGGAGGTCTGAGATTTAGCCACGACGAAAAGGTTACGGCCCGGCGAGCCTCCGTAGACGGAGGTGTGACCGATGGGCGCAACCAGCAGAATCCGCTGATCTGTGCCGGTCAGCGGTGGCGGCCGGTCTCCAGGCGCCGACGGGGCGCCTCGCTTCCCCGGCGAGCAATGGCCTTCCCGAGATCTTCTACTGCGTCGTCCAAATCGGGCCACGTCCCAAAGGCCGGCCCGGTAGTACCCAGCATGGCGAGGCGCTCAGCGGCATCGGCGACCAGCAGCGGGTGGGGAGGGCGTCCGTCCACCTCGTCCACCGCCGCCCGGGTGGTGGCCGCCCACAGCACGAGGTCGGACGCCACAGGTATCTGGACGGCGTGCAGCGGGGTGCTTCCCCGGACACGGCGCCCGGTGAAGGTCACCACCATCCGGGGGCGTGTCCGGCGCCACGAATCGAGACGGGTGGCCAAGGTCTTGTGGGGCACGCCGAGCCGTTCGGCCAGCTCTCGGATGCCGCCGACTCCGAGGAGGACAAACCCAACATGTTCGGGCCGTGCCGTGGCCTCATCAACGAGTCGAGCCCAGAGTGATCGCTGCTGGTGACTCTTGAGGGGATCGGTCCGTCGGATGCCGGGCGCCCGTGAGAGGCCGGCGGCGATTCCCCGCATGATCGACCGCGGCACCAGCGAGTCGGGTGACCGATCGGCAGCTTCACGGATTACCTCGAACCGGGAAGCCAGGGCGCCGTATTCGAGTGGTTCCTGCCCGGGACCCCGGGGATCGTCGTCAACAGGCGCGGGCACGTCGTAAACGGTAGTCCCAACAAGGTCGAAAGACGGAACGCGACGAGGGTCGGGCTGGAGACTGTGGTGTTAACTCGGTGCTGCTGTCCGAGGGCGTCTCTGACACCCTCGGTGTAGGTACGCGCAGTCCGGGGCATTGTCGAAATATGGTTTCGTCATGAACGACAAACATGGGGCGACCGAATTCGGTCTGGTCAGTGAGGTTCCGTATTACGCCACAATCTTCACTACTCGTATGACAAGCAATCTTGACGGATATGAAGAGACGGCTGACCGCATGGCCGAACTAGTCAACGCCCGTGAGGGCTTTTTAGGCATGCAATCGGCTCGGGGAGACGACGGCCTCGGAATCACCGTGTGCTACTGGCGTACCGAAGAGGACATCGCCGCCTGGCGAAACGACCTGGAACATGAGATTGCCCAGGACGAAGGCCGTAATCGCTGGTACGCCCAGTACACGGTCGAGGTGGCGCGGGTAGATCGGACTATTGGATTCAAGCGCCCTAGCTAGAGCTTGTCGAACCCTCCGCTACAGCGGGCGGGAGGCGGCATCGAAGCCCGCAGGTGCGGATATGCGCAGACAGTCTGAGTGCTCGGACCCCGCCCCAAGGGACGGGCTCCGAGCGACAGGGTTCTAGTTGTCGTTGATTGCGGCTGACGCAATCGGCCACCACTCATCAAGGGCTACGAACGGCCCAGCGGAAACGAACTCCAGCAAGCCTTTCGCTGAGATCTCGATCTGGGTCTTCACCGCTGCAGCCGAATCCTCATATTTTGTAACCGATACGTTGACGCCGCGAGCTAGGTCCTGACCAGATAGGACCATTTCACCGCCATTGGCAGCAAGAACCCCAAAGAGTTCAGCCAACAAGGCGTCACCTTCCTCGGTGGTCTCTGCCGCCTGCATCCGTGGCCCGGGCCTCGTAGTGGTAATGCTCGTATAGGACATGGTTCCCCTTTTCGTATGTGAGCGGATAAGGGTCCCACAGATCAAATGCTGACGCTGGTGAACCCCATCCTTAGGGGGGTGGCCCTAGGTACGAATCCCCTAGGAGTAGATATGCACGACCGTCACGTTCACCTAGATCGCCGCCAGTACATACTGGCCTGGTGCGAATTCTTGGATTAGTCCTGCTTCTGGCGACATCATCGATTAGCTGCAGCGTTGACGGCAGCGACTACGACGAAGAAATTCGCAACAACTTCCTAGTCAGTTGCCAAAGCGAGGCTGATGCGTCTTCTTGCGAGAAGATGCTCAACTGCATCGAAGGAAAGTTGTCTCAGGACGAGTTTCTTTACGAGGAGAGGCGCTCGTTTCTCACGGGCGAGTTCTCGGATCGGCTCGCAGAGGTAATAGCCCGGTGCACTTCTGATTGAGTATCCCACCCCTCCCTGAGGGGTGGGATACGACATCAGACCTCCCAGGCGTAGACACGCGCAGGCGTTATGCCACAGTGGATACCAGCCTGCGGCCCGACCTAATCGGCGTAGGACTTGAAAAGTTCCCAAGCGATGCAATCCACTGCGCCGTACTCGCTGCAGCCTCCTTCGCGTCTGGCGTATCGGACGGTTGAATTCGCCAGGATTGAGATCGACATATCGAAGCGGGACGAGTAGTAGACCCGCGAGGTGTAGCCCGCTCCTCCTCCGGGATGCCCAAGAACCGATAACAATGTTCCGTCTTCGAGTGGGAAGGTTCGTCTCCCCACGTAGTAGCCGTACTGCTGCGGTTGCCCAGCAAGCGAGATGGTTTCTTCGTTGATCGAGTTGAGGAGAACCGACCGGCTCTGGTCCGCGAGTGCGGAACCGTTGCCGCTATAAAGCTCGTAGCCCCAGCGAGCAATGTTGGCCGGGGTCGACACGATTCCCGCTGTAGCCCAAGCCAGCCGTGCATCTTGTTCGTACCAGTCGTCAGCCGTGTTCCCGTACCGGGTCCTGTCCAACTCGATCATGTCGCCGAACCCACTTCCCCCCCAGTAATCAAGGTCCGTGTATGGGCGTGCCGTGCCTTCGGGAACTGGTTCATCGGGGAGCAGTACGGCAGCAATGTCGAGCGGATCGAGGAATCGTTCTCGGTAGAGGACAGAGAGATCCTTTCCGGTGTGTAGCTCAGCGACCATTCCAAGGAGAAAGTTGTTCGAATCGGAGTACTCGTACTCCCCGGGTTCAACCCATGGGTCCTTTATTAGACCAACTGTGTCCACTGGCTTCCACGACGGTTTCTTGACGACCCAGAGCAAATCCAGGTTGTTCTCTTCGCCTGCTCCCGCTGCGAAGGGACGAATACCTGAACGCATGCTCAAGAGTTCGTGGACAGTTACGGCGCCGTTGATCGTCGTTGGGTCGAGCAACGAATAGTCAGGATCGGCTGACAGGACCGATTCGAGAGAGTCAGTGAGTTGGAAGTGGCCGTCCTCGACTAGATCAAGGATCAGCGCAGCCAGAAATGTCTTAGAGGTGCTACGGATAAGTGTCGGCGTACTAGTCGTCATCGGCGTCGTTGCCGAAGCGTCTCCGACCGCGTATGTCCACAGGAATCCATCGGTGAAGACGGCGACTGCCATACCAGACTTGTAGGTGCCCATGGCCGTGAACTCGCTGTCCACGACTGCCTTGAATCCATCTTGGGTCTGGTTGTTAAACGCGCCGAAGTTTGTTGGTGCTTCAAAGTCAGGTGCAGGCAGTACGACCTTTGGTGCCGCTGTCGTCGTAGGAGCCGCTGTTGTCGTAGGAGCCGCTGTTGTGGTTGGTGCCG
>Ga0208764_10000878_pt1 | contig 19446 bp, 22 predicted proteins | sample ETNtaG_18_FD_185762 | JGI IMG/M metagenome (GOLD analysis project Ga0208764, IMG submission 185762) | Marine microbial and viral communities from oxygen minimum zone, Eastern Pacific Ocean - ETNP201302SV91 (SPAdes) (version 2) | ecosystem: Environmental > Aquatic > Marine > Oceanic ... | reverse complement strand
AAAACAGATACAGGTTACAAAGTATACTTGTACATTTTCTATATTTGTGGAGCTATTATGACTTCAACATTAATTTTTGGTGTTTATGCAACTATGTTAGAGTGGTTAGCAAATGGAACGTATGTTATGGGTGAAGTAATTCACAATACAACTATTCCCTTTGAAAATTTTGCTAGAGTTTCAACTTGGATATTTTTTTCTACAATAATTGGATGGTATTGTGTTACTAGAATTGGTTGGAGACGAACTGCAGGTAATAAAATTATTGGAACTAGAATGGCTCTACTTCAATTAATGCTACTTGGATTTACAATAATTTCTTTTTATGAAGTATTATACAATTTTACAGTTTTAAATGCACAAATAACAGCAGGAATTATTGATGGAATAGTTCCAGATATTGATAAGTTGTCTGTAGCTTATCCAGATCCTGATCGTCCATGGAATTTAGTTTTTGCAACAAAAATATTTCTTGCTGCATTCATTATTAGTGCACATGCATTTTATCTAAGTGTAAAACCTAGAAAAAGTTTAGATGATCAAGAATTATAATAATAAAATTCATAATTTATTGAAATTATTTTAAAAAAATCATCTCAAATTATTTTTTATACTATTAGATATACAGTATACTATGGGATTATTTGGATCCAATAAAAATGAATTAAAATGTAAAAAATGTGGAACAATATTACCAGATTCTGAAAGACTAAAAAAACATCAAGAAAAAGCACATAATAAAAAAAAGGAAAAATGTAGATCGTGTGGTGCTGAATTTGATTATGGTGAAGCGTTAAGAAAACATAAAAAAAATTGTAAGTAGGCTTTAAATTTAATTTCATTAGTTGATATCTATGAAAGTAAAAATGTGTGACCATATTGACATATCTGGCGTAAGAATAGAGGCTTCTGAATCTGTTTTTGCAATTTGTACTGTTAATGAGAATCAATTTGTCACTTATTCATGTAAGAAATGTTTCAATGAGATAAAAGAATTAGAACATGAAATTATTTCAAAAAAAGAATTTGAAAAATATCTAAGTTAGATATTTTTGTAACTCAGGATGTTAAACAAACTTAGGGACAATCTTTATAGGATTTAGATAATTTAGTTTAACAACCTTAGACATGATTCATTAATTTTTAATAAATTAAGTTTTTTAGTCAGTGGGAGTTTTAGATGCTGATTTTAAAAAAAGTAACATATCCTCTGCACCCTCCTTAACACCTTTCATTTTAATTCCTATTTCATTTTCAAGTTTTTTGTTACTTATTCTAATGTTAGCCCTTTTTGCAGGTAAATTTAAAGAGGAAGAATTAGCAGAGTTAATTTTATTTTCATCTAGACAAAAAACAGTAGCTACAATTTTTGCCCACTCCAATCTATTAATGAAATCAGGTCCTACAACATGAAAAATTCCCACTGATTCCTTTAAAATTAAAGCATTTGTTGCTGTAACAAAATCTTCTAAATAAGTTGGAGTGTTATACCAATCTTCAATTTCATTTAAACTATCATTAATTTTTAAATTATTAATCACACGTAAAACAGAATTAGTTTTTTGCCATTTTTCTGTAAATCCATAAGGTTGATCTGTACGTAAAATTAAATATTTTAATTGTGAATTTTTGATAATTTCCTCACCTCTCATTTTTGTAATTCCATAATATGTTGCACCTAAAGCTTCATCAGTTTCTGAATATAGAGATGTTTTACCATCAAATACATATGATGTTGAAATTTGTATGAGTTTACAAGAATTTTTAATACATGCAGATACAATATTTTGTGTACCTTCAATGTTTAATTTTTCTGCTAACTCATGATTGGTTTCGCATAAATCAACACTGGTTAATGCTGCACAATTAATTACTATATTAGGTTCAAATTTTGAAATTATTTTTTCAGTCATATTTTTGTCCATAATATCAAGAAAAACAGAATTAGAATTTTCAATAATTTTTTTATTATAAGTAAAATAAACATCATGATTATTTTTGAGGAGAAACTTAACTAAACTATATCCTACCATTCCACTTCCACCAATAACCAAAATTTTTAATTTTTGAGATTTCATACTTATAATAAAATAGACATTATATTGTATTATTAAAATTTCATCAAACAAATTTATTATTTGATGTAAAATCATTTTCAAAAAAAGAAGAAAATTCTAAAGTAATAGATAAAAATGGAGTTAATTACTATTAATTGAGTTTTGATATGTTAATTGGTATTAGTCCTGTCAGAATAAGTTTTGCAGGTGGCGGTACAGATTTACCAGAATTTTATGAAAAATATGAAGGAAGTGTAGTGGCTACTACAATTAGTCAATATACATATGTCATGATTCAAGAAAGAAGTGATAATGCTTTTCAAGCTTTTTCACCCGATTTTCAAAAACATTACAAAGCAACAAAATTTAACAAGATCGAAATTGAAGATGGAACTGAAATAGCATCCTCAGTAATCAAATATTTAAAATATAAAAAAGGAATAAATATTGTTTTATGTTCTGATGCACCAACAGGTTCAGGTTTAGGAACTTCTGGAGCTTTAACAGTTAATCTTGTTAATTTAATCTACAATCTTCAAGGTTTAAAAAATTCTAAGAAAAATATTGCTGAAACTGCATTTAAAATTGGTCATGATGTTTTAAATTGGCCTATTGGAAAACAAGATGAATACATTTCCAGTTATGGGGGTTTAAATTTTATAAAATTCAAAAAAAATAAAATTCAGGTAATACCTATTAAAATGGAAAAAAATGTAACAAAGGAATTGCAAAATAATTTATTATTATTCTTTTTAGGTGCAACTAGAAATAGTTCTACAATATTATCACAACAAGTTAAAAATATAAAAGAAAAGAACAATAAAACCATTGAATCTTTAGAACAAGTCAATAAATTATCAAAAAAAATGTTCCGTGTATTAAAAAAATCAAATATTGATGAATTTGGAGATTTATTAGATGAAGGTTGGAATGCAAAAAAAAGATTTTCTGAGGGAGTTACAAATAATAAAATTAATAAGATTTATGATTTAGCATTGCAAAATGGTGCTGTTGGGGGCAAACTAACAGGAGCAGGTGGAGGTGGACATCTATTATTCTATTGTAAACCTACAAAGAAAAAAAATTTAATTAAAAAATTAACAAATATTGGATTATCACATGTGCCTCTTAAATTTACAAATCAGGGCCCACAAGTTCTAAACTTATATGATACAATAGGTGGCAGTACTAAATGACAAAATTAGAAGATGAAGCAATTGTATTTCTAGATGAACAGAGAATGTGTCTTTCAGAAATTAAAAATAATGTAAAAGAAATTACAAATGTTATAAAAATTTTAACAAATGCAAGAAATAAAAATAAAAGAATTTTTACTATTGGTAATGGAGGATCAGGTTCTACTGCATCACATTTAGCAGCTGATCTTCTTAAAACAGCATTAATTAAAAACAATAAACGATTTAAAGTAATTTCATTAGTGGATAACATTCCAGTAATTTTAGCATGGTCAAATGATTTAGATTATGAATCTATTTTTGTTGAACAATTAAAAAATCACTTATCAAAAGATGATATAGTAATAGCATTTAGTGGAAGTGGTACTTCTCCAAATATTTTACGAGCATTAGAATATACAAAAAAAATTGGTGCAAAAGGTATAGGATTCAAAAGTGACAAAAAGACAAAAATGGATAAATTATGTGATGTCTGTATAAATATTCCAAGTAGAGACATGCTAACATTAGAATCTCAACACCTGATGATTTGTCATTGTATAATTTCCATAATTCGTAAACAAGGTATTCCTTTATTCAAATATGAATAAAAAAAAGGCTGTATTTCTTGATAGAGATGGAGTGATTAATGAAAATAGAATAGATTATGTTAAAAATACTAATGAGTTAAAAATTTTTGATTTTGTTGGATCATCTATAACTGAATTAAAATCTATGGGATTTTTAGTAGTAGTTGTAACAAACCAATCTGCAATCAATAGAGGATTAACTACAGAGAAATTAGTAAATGAAATACATGATGAGATTCAAAAATATTTAAAAAATTATGAAACAGTAATTGATAGATTTTATTTTTGCCCCCATAAACCAAACGAAAAGTGTAATTGTAGAAAACCAAGACCAGGGTTACTTGAAAAAGCCATTTTAGAAATTGGAATTGAGCCTAACAAAAGTTGGATGATAGGAGATAATGATTCCGATATTATAGCTGGAATAGAGGTTGGATGTCAAACTATAAAATTAGATAATAACTTTAATCTAAAAAATGCAGTAGAACAAATAAGAAAAAAATCTTCGATATAGAATTAATTTCTTATTTATATTGATTATTAAAGCAGATTAATTTAATTACAGGTTTTTGATAATTTATTTAAAAATTGGAAAGAATATTAATTACAGGCATTACAGGATTTGTCGGTTCACATCTTGCTGATTTAACCTTAGAAAAAAATTGTGAAGTTTTTGGTTTGAAACGATGGAATCTCTCTAGAATGAGAAATGTCAAACACCTTATTAATAAAATAAATTGGATTGATTGTGATATTACAGATCCAGTTTCAGTTAAAAAAGCAATAGAAAAAGCAAATCCAGATAAAATATTTCATCTTGCTGCAGAAAGTTTTGTGAGTCCATCATGGGATCATCCTACACACTACATGGATGTAAATTATAAAGGAACTGTAAATATTTTGGAAGCTATTAGAGAATTAAAAATAAATCCACGTATTTTAATTCCAGGTTCAGGTGAGGAATATGGAGAAATTCCTGAAAATGAATTACCAATTACAGAAAAAACTACCTTAATTCCAGTTAATCCATATGCAGTTACTAAAATTGCACAGGATCTAATTAGTCATGTATACCATATTACATATGGATTAAATGTAATTAGAGTAAGAGCATTTAATCATGAGGGTCCTAGAAGAGACAATGTTTTTGGAATTCCATGGTTTGCATATCAAATAGCTAAAATTGAAAAGGGTTTACAAGAACCAATTATCAAAACGGGACACATAGAAGACAAGCGAAATTTTACACATATTCGAGATATGGTTGAAGCTTATTGGGTAGCAATCGAAAAATGTATTCCAGGGGAATTATATCTTATTGGATCGGATGAACCTGAAAAAATTTACACGTATAGACAAGTTGTAGAAAAATTGGTAAAACTTTCTTCAGTGAATGATATCAAAATAGAAAGAGATGAAAAATATGTTCGACCTACATCGGTTCCAAGATTAATAGGAGATACATCAAAATTTAGAGAATTGACAGGATGGTCTGCAAAAATTCCAATTGAAAAAATACTTCAAGATACACTAGATTATTGGAGAGATTATGTTAAAAATGATTTCTATTAAAATAAAGGTAAAGTTTGATCTTTCTTAGAAATCACAGTTGGGTTTAAAGGCCAAGAAACTTTTAGGCATGGATCATTCCAAATAATACCTTTAGAGTGACTAGGATTATAAAATTGAGACATTTGATAAAATAATTCAGTATTATCTTCTAATGTTTGGAATCCTAAAGCAAATCCTTCAGGAACATAAACCATTTTGTGGTTTTCTGAAGACAAAATTACATCAATCCATTTTCCATATGTTGAAGAATCAATTCTAAGATCAACTAAAACTTCAAAGACTTTGCCTTGAGTACAACGAACTAATTTATTTTCTCCATAGGGTTTTTCTTGAAAATGTAGTCCTCTTAGAGTACCTTTTTTTTGATTAAATGAAATATTACATTGTACAAAATTACTTGATAATCCTAAATTTGAAAAAATTTCTCCATCAAAAGATCGAGCAAAAAAACCTCGTTCATCAATAATTTGATCAAGATCAATAATGTATGAACCCTTCAACTTTGTTTCCGTAAAAATCAAAAGATTGATACCTCAGGAATAAAAGTTACAAATTTTCCACCCCAATTTCGAATAAAATTTGCATCATTAACGATTTCATTTTTTAAATTCCAAGGTAAAATTATAAGAAAATCAGGTTTTGTTTCAAGTAATTTATCTGGATGGTAAATTGGAATATGTGTACCAGGTAAGTAAAGTTCTTGTTTGTGGGGACTAATATCTACAGTATAATTAATTAATTCTTTACCAATTCCACAAAAATTCAATAATGTATTTCCTTTTGCAGGTGCACCATAAGCAATTACTTTTTTATTATTACGTTTAGAAGTTATTAAAAATTCCCAAATTTTTAATTTTAAATCTAAAACTCGATTTTTAAAATTGTCGTATGTTTGAATAGAAGACATACCAAAAGTTTTTTCTTTATTTTCTAAAATAGAAACTGCACTAGTTATCTCATAATCAGAATTATTCATATGTTTTACATATACCCTTAAAGAACCACCATGAATTTCTAATTCCTCAACATCAAATACTTGTAAATCATAATGATTAAGAATTTTTTTTAAGGATAATAAAGAAAAATATGAAAAATGTTCATGATAAATAGAATCAAATTCAAGATCTTTTAAAAATGGTAAAAGATATGTTGAAAATTGAATTATCAATACACCGTCAGGTTTAAGAAGAGTTTTCATTCCTAAAGTAAAATCATGTAAATCTGGTACATGAGGCATAACATTAATTGCAATTAGTAAATCAGATTGACCAGTAGTTTCCTTTAATTCTGTAGCTAGATTATTTCCAAAAAATTTATTGATTGTAGGAATTCCATTTTTTTCTGCAATTTCAGATATATTAGATGCAGGTTCAATTCCTAGAATTTTTGTGCCTGCATCTTTGAAATTTTTCAATAAATATCCATCATTACTGGCAATTTCTACAATTAAATCATTTTGATTTAATGAAAATTTATCAACCATTTTTTTTGAAAAATCTTCTGAATGATTCATCCAAGTTTGAGAATATGATGAAAAATAAACATAATCTGAAAAAATATTTTCTGGGGATGTTGCATCTTCAGATAATTGAACAAGAAAACATTTGTTGCATACCATTACACTTAATGGATAATATTTTTCTTCATTGTGAAGATTTTTTTGAGATAAATATGAATTTGCTAAAGGAGTCATTCCTAAATTAATCAATTCATATTCTAAAGGATTTTTACAAAATCTACAATTCATTTCCAAATCTTCCAGTATGCGTTATTAGAATTCCACAATTTTTGCAATTTTTCTTTATCATTCATTGTATCCATAGGTTGGTATACATCATTATATTTAAAAACAGAAACTTGATTTTTTTGTATTAAATTTTGTAATGGGTTTGTTTCCCAAACATCAGAATCATCATGAATTTTATCGAAGATGTCTGGTTCTAAAACATAATATCCACCATTAATCCAATTTCCATCACCAGGTGGTTTTTCTGAAAGACTGGTAACATTATTTCCCTTTATACCTAAAATTCCAAATCTTCCAGGTGGTTGAACTGCAGTTAACGTAACAAGTTTTTTTTGTTCATTATGAAATTTTAATAACTTTGAAATATCAACAGCCTTCAAGTCATCTCCATATGTCATACAAAATGTATCATCAATTTCATTCTCAATCCGTTTTAATCTGCCTCCTGTCATAGTTTTTAAACCAGTATCAATAGTTTGAACATTCCATGATTTTGATTTTAAATCTTCAAAATATTCTTTTATAATATTACCTTTGTAACCACAACAAATAACAAAATCATTAATTCCATAATGTGAATAAATTTTCAAAATATGCCAAAGTATTGGTTTTCCACCTATCTCAATCATTGGTTTTGGTTTTAAGTGTGATTCTTCTGAGATTCTAGTACCAAAACCCCCTGCTAAAATTACAGCTTTCAATATCTTTACAATAAAGAAAATTTTGTTGTTAATTAGAATTTGTATTTACAGTAATTCTTCCATTAAATCTACTAAAGAATTTACAGCTTTATCATTATTCAAATTTTCTAAAGCATATTTTCGTGCATTATCTTTCATTATTCCATTTTGATTTGCTTTAATTCAGGTAATTCCCCCTGTTCAGGTTATTTAAGAGAAAGATAGATAATTTTATAGAATGTTATTAAATAGTGAAACGATGTTAGGAATGACTTCACAATTACTGAATTTAATCATAAAATTATCTGATGTTGAAAAGAAATCAATTTTAAAACTTCAGAAAGATCTTGCTGAACATATGACTAAACGTTCTATACATCCATCAAAATTGCAAACAGTCTTTGATAATAACCGTGAGTGATTTTTTGAAACCTAATATTTTATTTATTATTCTTGATGGATTACAATCTGATAAATTTTATGGACCTAAAAAAACATCCATTACTCCAAATATTGATTTATTAATTAAAAAAGGAGTATATTTTGATCAAACTATAAGTCCTGGATCGTGCAGTGTTCCTTCAGTTGCTAGTATTATGACTTCATTGAATCCATTTGAAGCCCTTATTCAGGATGATAACATTTACACTATAAATGATAAGAAACCAAATAACATTCAAGATTTTATAGATAATGGTTATACTACTTACGCCTTACATCAAGAAGTACTAAATTTTTTAGGATTAAAAAAGATCTTTGATCATGTTGAAACTTATCATGATTCTGAAAAACTCTGGAATGGATTAGGTGAAAAAATAATTGATTTTTTAAAATCAAACAAGTTAAAAGAACCTTGGTTATACTATGTTCAGTTATATGATTTACATTTGTTAGCATACCCAATAAAAACTAGATTAGAAAAAGGTCCTCAACAAATTCATAATGCAAAATTTGGAAATAATTTTCATGATAGATTAGTATCATCTATGGATGAATGGATAGGTAAAATTATTGAAAATGTTGATTTAGAAAAAACTCTTGTAGTGATTACAGCTGATCATGGTTCTGAAAATGCTATGTATAATCAAGAAATGGATGAATATAATGATCAGTGTGTTCAAAAAAGAGAGTATAAACCTGGACGTGTATACAAATTAAGTCATAAAATTGCTATGCTTTTTCCTACTTTTTTACTTCCATTAAGAAAAAAACTAGCAACAATTTATACAAAAAGAGCATTGGAAGTTACTTATGACAGAATGGATCCAGAACTTGAACGTATTGAGGAACTAAATCTTCGACCTTTTGAAAAACGTATTATGAAAGCATCTGCTAAAGGAAATCCAAAAGGACTTTATGAAGAACGTTTTAAAGTACCATTACTTTTTTTTGGTTTAGATATTCCATCAAATAAAATAATTAATCAACAAGCTAGAAGTATAGATATTTTTCCAACAATTTTGGATTTAATTAAATTAGATAATCTAAAACATCAAAAATACGCTGTGAGTTTACGTCCTTTAATGCATGGTAAATTTATGAAAGAATCTCCAGCATTTTTAGATGGCTCTAAAAATGCTCCCAAATTTATTAGTCATAACGAGATTGGAGTTAGAACGTCAGATTACAAATATTTTAAAAATAAATATCATAATGAAGATAGTTATCTTTATGATTTAAAAAATGATTCTTTGGAAGAACATAATTTAGTAAAGGAAAAACCTGAAATTGTAAAAAAAATGAATGAACTTTTATTAAATTTTCAGGGTAACAATGGCTTTGATTTTGAGAAAGATGTAAATTTATTTGATGAAGAAAAAGAACGCCATATTGAAGAAGAATTACGTAGATTAGGCTACATGTAATTTTATTATATATGATTTTTTAATATTTTATTGTAAATAAATATTAAAAATCTTATAGTCTAAAATTTTTAATATTATATGATTCTAAAAATTTTTCTATCTGTTTTAGTTGCTTTTTTTATTACATTCACATTATTTTATTTAATTATTATTCCAATTCCTAATACTGATTCTAAAGAAAATATGTCCAAATTTTTTACTCAAAATTTTGATGACAAAAATAAAATTCTTGTTCTTGGCTCGAGTTATGTTGGTGAAATGAATTCTACATATGTAAATCAAAAAATTTCTCAACTATTTCCTGATTCTGTAGTCTATAACTTAGGATATGATGGCGATAATCCAAATTTAAGAATTAAATTTTTAGATGAAATAATAAAATTAAAACCTACTATTATTTTCTATGGGATGTCCTATGGAGATCTTTATATCAAAGATCTCTCTCAAAAAGAAGAACCATTACCAAACCCAAAATTATTTTTTCAATCTATACTAAAAGATGATATTGATCCTGTTCCAGTTAATCCAAAACATATTACTCTTAAACTTATAAAAAACCAATTTAAAAACTTGAATTTATTTTCTGATTCTGATTTTTTTTATTTACCCTATTCACCATTTATGACTTTTGAATCTTATCATACTATAATTGATACCAATTTACATTATTCTACTGATCCACAATCATTTGATAGTTCAAAAATGCAAAATTTTAGGAATATACTTAAAGAATTAGATAAAAACAATATACCTGTAGTAATATTTACACCTCCTCATCACAAATCATTTTTAAAAGTAATTCCCAATTATGAAAAACATTTGTTTACATCTTTTCTTTTAAATTCTACAAATCAATTTGATATAGATATCTATAATTTTACTGATAGATATCAAAATTTATCCATTTGGAGAAATCCCTCACATGTGGCAATTAACACAGAATCATTAATTTATAGTGAAGATATTGCATCTATGATTATTTCGGAACTTGAGAAATAATGTTATTTACTGAAATTGATTTTATAATTTTTTTTGTTATTGTTTTAGCAATTATTTCAGCAATTAAATATAGAAAATTTCAGCACGTATTTTTACTCACTGCAAGTTATTTCTTTTTTTATTACTCAAGTAATTATTTAATCACACTTTTAATTGCATCAACAATTTTGGATTTTTATATTGGAAAAGCTATTTGGTCGTCTACAAATATCACTAAAAAGAAAATATTATTATCTATTAGTTTAGTTGGAAATCTTGGACTATTAGGTTTTTTTAAATATGCTGATTTTGCTGTAACACAATTCAATTTATTTGGAAATCATTTCAATTTAACTTCACAAATTCCATTACTTGAATTAGCACTACCAATAGGAATTTCATTTTATACTTTTCAAACTATTAGTTACACTGTTGATATCTATCGAGGCCATTTAAGTCCAAGTAAAACACTAAAAGAATTTGCCTTGTTTGTGGCATTTTTCCCTCAATTAGTTGCAGGTCCAATTGTACGAGCAAAAGATTTTCTACCTCAATTACGAGAAAAAATTGATAAATTTGAAACTGGTACAAAAATTCGGCAAATAATCATCAATGAGTCTAATCTCAAATTTGGGATTACTTTAATGGCATTTGGATTTCTTAAAAAAATGTTTTTTGCAGATAATATTGGTCTTCTTGCAAATGAAGTATTTGCATATCCTATTGGCTTAGATTCTTTTTCAATAATGATGGGAACATTAGCATTTGGAATCCAAATTTATGGTGATTTTTCAGGCTATACTGATATTGCAATAGGTGCTGCACTAATTCTTGGTTTTAAAATCCCAAGAAATTTTAATAAACCATATTTTGCTACTTCTCCATCTGATTTTTGGAATAGATGGCATATTTCTTTATCAAGTTGGTTAAGAGATTATCTTTACATTCCTCTTGGAGGAAATAAAAAATCACACTATCGTACATATTTCAACTTATTTGCAGTAATGTTTCTTGGTGGATTATGGCATGGTGCATCGTGGAATTTTGTGATTTGGGGATTACTTCATGGATCCTATCTTGCAATTCATAGATCTATTTTAAATAAATTTCCACATTTAAAAATTCATCCATTTTTTAAAAGTAAATTCGGTAAAATTATTTCAATTTTAATTACTCAATACTTTGTATTTTTAGCATGGATTCCATTTAGAGTTAGTAATACAGATCATATGTTATACTCTATACAAAAATATGTTTTATTTGATTTTCAAACATCAAATATAATACCTTTCTTATCTTCTCATAAACTTCCTGCTGTTTTAATGATATTATTTTTTATATTGCATTTTCTGGTTTACTTAAAACCTAATACTTTAACAAAAATATCTTCATCAAAATTATCTTATTGGATAGTATTTTTAACAATAATTTTTGTTTCTATTGTTTTCTTTTATGATGGAAATCCTAATGATTTTATATATTTTAGATTTTAATAAATTTTTTAATTTAAACAACTTTTTTATCGTTTATGTCTTTTAATAATGAAATGATTTCATTTTTTGTAATATCTACTGGATTGTTATCTAAATGTTTTCTATCTATTAAAATTCTTTCAGATGCTTCATTCAAATCTTGTTTTAAGTAAATTTCAGAAAACTCCAGTTTTTTAACAATTGCTAAAAATCTCTCATAAAATTTTGATTTATTAAATTTATGAGCAATTGTAGTTGTAAATGCTAAAGCATGCCCATGAGAAACTCCTTCGTTTGAATAAACATATGATAATGCATGACCTAAAGTGGTTGAAGAATTACCAAAGCCTATTCCATCATATAATGAACCCAAAACAATTTTTTTATAATTTTGCTTTAATATGCCCTCTTCTAGTAAATCAAATGCATGATTGCATAGAAATTTTGTAAATTTATTAGCATTTTTACTATCAAATGCTTCAGAACATTGTGCCAATGCATCTATTACTGAATTTTTTACTACTTTAATTGGAGTTTTTTCAATAAAAAATGAATCAATTATAGCTGTATCTGTAAAAATATGATCATCATGAAAACTTTTTTTCTTTCCATTAATTTTTAATACTGAAATTCTTGTAACTTCACTACCACTTCCAAATGTGGTTGGTATCATGATTTTCTTTTTGTTCATTTTATATGCAACATACTTTGCAACATCCATTACACTTCCACCTCCTAATCCTATTACATGAGAAAAATTAGAAGAATTGAATTCTGAAATAATTTTTTTAACCGTTTCCATAGATGGATTAGGTTCTACATTTTCAAACAAATAAGCATCTTTTAGTTTTGAATATTCTAGCCAACCACGGGATTTACTTCCTTTAGATGTAATCACTAAACATTGTTTGGGAAAAACATAATCCCTTACAGAAAATTTTCCAAAAATAATTTGAGAGGGTTGTTTTATGGTGTACATGTATTTTCTAAATTAAGTATATTTAATAAGTTAAAATCAATATCCAATTTTAGATATTAATTATTAAAATTTAATTTATATTCCGATTCAAATCTTCTGATTTTATCGCTGACATTTATTTTATCTATTAAATTATTAATTTTTAATATTTTCTAAAATTACCTGTAAAGCTGTATTTGAAATTTTATGTCCATTATGTGAATCATCTAAGAAAATAGTAAATTTTCCATTATCTAATTTTTCCATTGTTTTATTTATCTCTCCTTCAAAAACTTGATAGGATATTCCACCATGACAACATGAATCAAATTTATTAATTATTTTCATTTGTTCTCTATTTTCTCCAAATGAAGATAAAATGTATAGATCCAGGTAAGTAACTTTTTGATACAATTCTAAAAGGACAGATTCATAATCTGGCATTATTGGTCCATTTAAAGAAATGAATAGTGGTAAAGTTGCTCCCACAGGAAAACTTTTCTCTATCCTATCATCAATTGCTGAATAGATCGTTGTTGTCCAACCTCCTCCTGAAATTCCTACCATGAATATTGAATTTAAATTATAATTGTTTTCCATATAATTAACTGCAACCAAAACTGGTTCTAAGAAAAATTTGATTGATGAAAAATTTTCTGAGTCAAGTAATCTAAAATGTTCATGAGTTTTTATTTTTATCATACCAATATTTTCAATATTTACAATTGGTTGATTATTCATTCCAAGTAAAGGCATTGAAAAAGCTACTACTGAATATCCTTTTTCAAGAAAAAACTCTATAGTTTTTTTACCTTTAACAAAGTCGCCACCATGACCTTGATGATATAATACAATATCCTCATTATTTTGTTTAGCCACAAAAATATAAGCATAAGATTCAACTCCATGTTCCATAGTTACAGTAATTTTGTCTATTTTTTCTAAATTAATTATGTTATTGTAACGCTCATCCTGAATATTTTGTTCAATTTTTGATGGCATTTTAGTTTTAGAAAATCCCTCTCCTTTCCATACATAATCTATAATTTGATTACGTGTTTTTGTTATATCGTTTTCATTATCAATGTGTATTAATGATTGTAAATTAGTTTGATATAGAATTGGAAGAATTTTATCTGAATTTTGTTCATAATAATTTGGTGCAGTTAATTTAGAATAATATGATTTTACTGTATCATCAAAAGGAATACTGTTTGAACCTATAGAATACCCTAAAATAAAAATTCCAATAATAATTCCAATAATAATTGTATTTATTTTCATAATAATATGATTGGCTCTTTTTTTAATAAATTTATTCATATATCTTACTATCAAAAATATAACTATGTAAAATAGAAATAAAAATATAATTCACTTACATTAAAATATGAATAACAGTATTCTATTAAAATACAAATTATGCATAAAGTTTCAAATGTTCTTTTTTATGATACAAAAATAATTTTTTGGAAGAAAGTAACTTGATAAAAATTAATTCTAAAATGATAGATAAAAAACCTCATTAACTTTCTGAAAAACAATAATTGGTCGTATATCTAAAACCCTAGTTTATTATTTTCTATATTTTTATATACTAAAAATTTTTACGTGTAAAAATATTTTATACGTTAAAATTAATCCTTATCATAAAGTATTTCATGTCTAAACCAAAAATTTTGCGAGAATTAATTACCTCAAAATCCATTGTCCGAGTGGGTGGTGCATTTGATGCAATGTCCGCAAAATTAGTTGAGATTAATGGATTTGATGCTGTTTGGGCTGGAAGCTTTGCAATTTCTGCAACTTATGGATTACCTGATGCAAGTATTTTAACAATGACTGAATTTCTAAATGTAACATCTAACATGAATGAAGCATGTAAGATCCCTATAATTGCTGATTGTGATACTGGATTTGGCGGTCCAAGTAATGTTGGACATATGGTAAAAAAATATGAAAAAGCAGGAATTGCAGCAATTAGCATTGAAGATAAAATATTTCCAAAACAGAATAGTTTACTAGAAACTGGAATTCATAAATTATTGCCTGAAAAAGATTTTGTTGCAAAAATAATAGCTGCAAAAAATGCAAAACAAGATCCCAATTTTATGATCATTGCACGAGTTGAAGCATTAATAGCAAATTTGGGAATGGATGAAGCTATTAAGCGAGCAGGAGCATATGAAATGGCTGGAGCAGATGCAATAATTATTCATTCCAAAAAAAATACACCTGATGAAATATTTGAATTTACAGAAAAATGGAATGGTAAAATACCTTTAATTGTAATTCCAACATCATATGGAACTGTAACTATGGATGAATTAATTTCACATAAAATAAAATTTGTAATATTTGCTAATCATTCTTTAAGAGCATCACATTTTGCTATGTCAAAAGTTTTAAATGAAATTATACAATCTACTAGTCTAAGTAATGTAACTACTCCAGTCTCATCCATGGAAGATATTTTTAAATTACAAAAAATGTATGATGTGAAAACACAAGAGATAGAAATTGAAGAAAAACTAAAGAAATTAGGCTATATTGATTGAAAAAAGTAATCATAAAAGCGGTAGAGTTACATGGAAACCAATACAAATGATTAGAAACCAATTTATTAATAAATTAAAAAATAATACAATCTTATGAAAGTAATTTTTATAGCTGCAGGTTATGGATCTAGATTAAAACAAGATGTTCCAAAACCTCTTGTGGACGTTAATGGATCATCTATATTGCAACGGCAAATTTCATTATTTCAAAAATGTGGAATTAATGATATTATAATAATTGTAGGACCTAAAAAAGAAAAATTTAATCTAAAAAATGTTCGATATATTCATGATGTAAATTATGATACGCATGAACAACTTGGAAGTTTGATGACTGCAAAATCTGAAATAAATGATGATGTGATAATTTTATTTGCTGATATTTTATTTGATCAGCAAATTTTAGAACAAATACTTCAATCAACTTCAGATATTGGTATTGCATTAGATTTAGATTGGAAAAAATCTTATTTAGAAAGAATTGATAACTCTCCTTCTGATGCAGATAAAATACTAATAAAGAATAATAAAATTATAAAACTTTCAAAAAATATTGATTCTCACAAAATAGATGAAAATACTGGTGAATTTTTAGGATTATTAAAATTATCAAAACATGGTTCAAAAATTTTTGTTGAAATGTATGATAAACTTATTGAAACTCATACTGGAAAATTCCATGAATCTAGTTCAATTAATAATTCTAAATTACTGGATTTTTTGCAGGAGATTTCACAATCTAATTATAAATTGACACCAATTATTACTAAAGGAAAATGGTGTGAGATTGATACACCGTTAGATCTTGAAAGAGCAAAAAAAATATTTATTTAATTACTAATATTAAATAATAATTTATCATGTGTTTTGAATTTTTATAAATTCTTTTTCAAGTTGTTCTTGAATTTCTAAACCTGTATCAATCAAATTTTCTTTTTCATCAGGATCTTCTTTTAAATTGTATAATTCTTTAGTATTATTATGCTCATTAAGTATTAATTTCCAATTTGATGTACGAATAGACCTTGTATTTGGAATTTTTGGTGGTTTACTTTCTCTTAATGGATTTGCTGTTTCTGTAAATGCCATTTCTTCCTTCATTTTTTCACCTCGAATTAATGGGAGAAATGACACACCATCAATTTTTGAAAACTTTTGATCCATTTCTATTCCTAGATGTTCCAAAATACTTGGCATTACATCTACATGTCTAATCTGTTGATCAATTTTTTGATTTGGTAATTCTGAAGAAATATAATTCACAAAAGTCTTTATTGTATAATCATAACAAAAGGCACCATATGCGCGTTCACCTATTCGCTCACCTACACTAGTTCCATGATCAGAAAAAATTATAATAATTGTATTTTTTACTAAATCTAATTCATTCATATGTTTAATTACTTGTTTTAGATAATTTTCAGATTCTTTAAAAAATAAATTATATTTATCGTTATTATTTTTTATATTTTTAAAATATTCTTCACTAAAATTATTGTATGGTTTTAAAACTGAATTCATTATGTTGGTATGCATTGTACTATAGTGTAAATATAGAAAGAATTTTTTTTTCTTTTTCATATTTTCTAATAATTGTTTATGTCTTACAGTTAGATCTACTTTTAATTCATCAAAAACAGTATATTTATCAAAACCATTTTCTGACATGATTAGATCAGAATGTATATCCGCTTGAGTATAAAAATTATTTTCATGCAAATATTCTGCTAATGTTTTAAATTGTTTATTTCTAAATTGATATGAATGCCAATAACTATTACAACCATTTCTATTTCCATATGTTCCACTAATTAATGCGTATACTGATGAATTTGTGTATGGAGCATAGGTTATTGATTGTGAGAAAAAAGTCGACCCAGGTAAAGGATTTTTAAAAGTTTGAGAATTTAATGCCCTATCTAATCTACATCCATCAATGCAAATGATTATAACATTTTTTTCCAAAATTTCTACATTAAATAATAGGTTTCTAACATTATTTGAATTTTTAAACTGTATTCATAAAACAACTTATAAATTTGAATTAAAAATTATCTGAATGTGATTCAAATGTTAGATGAAATTGTTACTGATCAGAATCTTGCATGGAATAACGAACTTCAAAATAAAATAGAAAATTTTTATGTTGAATTAAGTGATGATGCTATCAATGAACTTTTAGAGAATAAAATGAATCTTGATGAAAATAATAAAAATTTAGTTATTTTACAAAATGAAATAAAAGAATTCAAAAAAATTTTAGTTAGAGGATGTGGATTTTTTATTATAAAACATTCTTGTTTTAGTAATTTTTCTGAAGATGAAAAAAAATCTATTTTTTCTATTATCTCTAAAATTTTAGGTACTCTTTATGTTCAAAATATAAAAAATGAAAAATATGTTGTTATAACTGATGAAGGCAAATCTATGAAAACTGGAGGTCGATATCATCAAACTAAAGAAGGTGGTTCATTTCATACTGATAGTCCTCAATGGACAAAAACTCCTGATTATATTGCATTGTTTTGTTTACATCCTGCTAAAATAGGCGGAACGAGTAAATTTCTTAGTGCATATTCAATTCATAATCAAATGTTCAAAGAGAATAGAATTTTGTTAGAACAATTGTACAATAAATTCCATTTTGATAAAAGAAATGAATTTAAAGAAAATGAATCACCTACTGTTTTTGAACCTATTTTTAAATATGAAAACAAAAATTTGACATTAAGGTATTTACGAAATTATATAGATGAAGGACATCAAATTCAAAAACAATTTCTTACAAAACTTCAAATTGAATCTTTAGATCTATTTGATAAAATTTCAAATGATGATGGTATATGTGTAAATTATGATTTAAAAGCTGGTGATATGGTATTCTCTAATAATAATCGTATACTTCACGGTAGAACTAGTTTTGAAGATCATGAAGATCCAAATTTAAAACGATATTTGATTAGAGTTTGGATTAAAGATAATAATTAATCTGAATTAAATTAATATTTTTTTCTTAGACGCATATGCAAACATTGCACAAATTGTTTTTGAATCCATTATTTCACCCTTTTTAATTTTGTTTAAAACTTTTTTAAAATCCATTTTAATTATTGAAATATTTTCATATTCTTCTAATTGCTGTTCTGATACTTTTTTAATTCTTGATGCAAGAAAACAATGAACAATTTCACTATTAAATGCAATTGATGGATGAAATTTTATTAGAGATGACATATTTTGTGCTTCATAACCTGTCTCCTCTTTAAATTCTCTAAATGCACAATCTATAGGTTTTTCTCTAGTTTCTATAGTTCCGGCAGGAATTTCAAGAACAAATCCATTAGGATATCTCTTTTGTTTTTCTAATATGACTTGATTATTTTCTATTGCTAAAATAGCAGCAACTCCTGAGTGTTTAATACAATACTCGATAGATTTTTTTTGATGTTTTTTTGATGTTTTTGTAATTAATGAAAATTTTTTACCTTCGTATATTTTTCTCTCCATATTATGTTAAAAATTTGTTTTCCTTTTAAGTTATCTCTGTATGTTAGATAGTCATCAGGTTATTTAACAGAAGGATAGATAATTTTATAGGTTTAGATTTCAAAAGTTATTTTAATTTGGATATTATTGAAAAAATAGATTTAATTGAAAAACCTCCAACAGAAGAGATTGTAACTCGTGAGGAGTTAATTGAATTATTTAAAACAAATTCATCACCAAATCATTACATTGGTTTAGAGATTTCAGGTTTTTTGCATTTAGGTAGTTTAATCAGTACTGGTTTCAAA
>Ga0208764_10000877_pt1 | contig 19450 bp, 20 predicted proteins | sample ETNtaG_18_FD_185762 | JGI IMG/M metagenome (GOLD analysis project Ga0208764, IMG submission 185762) | Marine microbial and viral communities from oxygen minimum zone, Eastern Pacific Ocean - ETNP201302SV91 (SPAdes) (version 2) | ecosystem: Environmental > Aquatic > Marine > Oceanic ... | reverse complement strand
GGGCGTCTGTAGATGACATACTGGCTTGCTTGGCAGCCGCTGAATCAGGGTTGGACTCCCTAGGATAGTTTCTATCGAAAACTAGGACCATTCAAGGAGGGGTTTCCATTCGAACGCACGTGGGAAGACTGCCGCACGATCGATCTCACCTGCTAATCCGACCGGGGGGGTCTGAGGCTCCCACCGAGCTTTTCAGAAAGTCAATCACAAGGTGGTTGATTGCCCATTTGTCTGACGATCTGGCATCCGACGAGGGTTCGGGAGATATCGTGGAGTCAATGACCTACTCCAAGGCAGGGGGGGTTGTTTGCGGGAAAGTGCCGATTGACGTACTGATAGAGGACTTCTTTCCAAGTTGCAACATCAATTGGTTTGTAGAGGATGGGGAGAGAATTTCCATCGGAGATAAGATTCTATCCCTGAGTGGTCCCTCCGCAAGCGTGCTAAGTTGCGAGAGGGTGCTTCTAAACATCCTAGGCAGACTGTCGGGGATTGCGACCCTTACGTCTGAATGGGTTAGAGAGGCGGACGGGATCGGGGTTGCCTGTACAAGGAAGACATCGTGGGGTCTGTTGGACAAATGGGCGGTTCACATTGGAGGTGGACTCACGCATAGGCTCAGCAGAAGCGATGCGCTGATGATCAAGGAGAATGACTTGGGTGTGATTTCACCAGAAAGCGAGCCGGAGAATTCCATTCCAACTGCAATATCCTCTATTAATTTGGAAGCCAATGCAAAATTCACCGTGATAGAGGTCCAAGATGCAAGCCAAGCAATTCTTGCTGCGAGAGCATGGTCACAAAGTCAGAAAACTAGGAATGGCTCAGAGCCGATTGTGATTCTTCTAGACAACATGGGGCCATCCGCGTGTGGGAGCACCGGGGAGTCTCTGAAGAGCCTGGGTTTGAGGGAATGGTGCATCCTAGAGGGGTCTGGTGGTGTCAAAAGAGAGGATCTGCCGTCTTGGAAGGCCGTTTCCGGAGTTGACGTTGTCTCCTCGAGCGAGGTGAACATGAACTCCGGAACATTTGATTTTTCGATGCTAATAGGGGGGGTTTGATGGTCAAGATTCCCGACAGGCATCCGAGGAAAAAGTCGCTGCTATCTCGTCAAAAGATTGTGGAAGGGAACGACAGGGGCCTCCTAGCCGACTCCGCAATGATTGCCCATGGGAGAGGGGAGGCCTTTGACTATCTGTTAGGAGAGAGGACCACCGAACCGGCCGAATCGGCAATCAGAGAGTCGGTGGCTCGTCTAAGGACTGCCAATAATCCAGTCATCTCTGTCAATGGAAATACGGTGCTGCTAGCAGGTAAGAAGGCCTTGAGGTTGGCTGCGTTTCTCGATTGCCCCATAGAAGTGAATCTCTACTACAGGACACCCGAGCGAATCTCTGGTCTGCTTTCCCTTTTGGAGGAGCAGAGGATTTTGGTATTGGAGGAATCCGAACCTTCAGGATTCGAAGGAGACTGGCGAGAATCAGTTAGGAATGTGCCTCTACTTGGAGATTCTCCCGACTTCAGAATAGAAGGCCTTGAGGGGCCACGCTCACACTGCACCGAGGAGGGTATTGGAAATGCTGATTCGATACTGGTCCCCCTAGAGGACGGAGACAGGTGCGAGGCCCTAGTTAATCTGGGAAAGGAAGTGATAGTAGTGGATCTAAACCCACTCTCGAGGAGTGCAAAGATGGCTACTGTTACTATCGTAGATGAGGTCTCTAGGGCTTTCGAGGGTATGCTTGCTGAGCTTATTGCTAATCCAAACTGCGTCCCGACTGATTGGGACAATGCTTCCGCGCTTAGGGACTCCCTTGTTGAAATCGCCGAGTTTCTCAGCAAGTCCTAGGTCAGGCTATCCCGACATCTCTTGGAGGATGTCTGAGCATCTTGATGAGATTGCCTCGCCCACTTGAGTCGTTGAGGCCTTCCCCCCTAAGTCGTATGTTACCAGACCTCCCTCTGACATGTGTTCAGAGATCGCACGCTCTAGGACATCCGCGCACATCGTAGCTTTCTCGTCATTATGACGCGATCCCAGTGAGTCGAACATCAACTGTACTGATGAGATTGATGCGATTGGGTTCACTTTGTTCTGGCCAGCATATTTCGGACTGGAACCGTGAACAGGTTCGAACAGCATGTGGTTATCCCCTATGTTGGCACTGGCTGCCATTCCCATCCCGCCTTGGAGTACGGATGCAAGGTCAGTTGCTATATCTCCGAACATATTGGGCAGAACCACCACATCGAGGTCCTCCGGATTTCGGACAAGCCACATAGTGAATGCGTCGATGAAGGCTTCGTTGGTCTCCATTCCTTCGTACTCGGAGGAGACTGCCCGGAAGACCTCTCGGAAGAGCCTGCACCCCCTAGTTACGTTGCTCTTGTCCACGCAAGTTACCTTCTGAGTTGAGCCGAGCCTGGATTGTCGTCGCTTTGCGAGTTCGAATGAGTATCGAATGACGCGCTCGCTCCCCTTGCGAGAAATCGGTCTAACGTCCCATCCGACCTCGCCCTCTAAGCCGGGAAACCCATCGATAACCAATGGCTCGTCTCTTTCGCCACCCCTCGCCGCCATTCCAGATCTTCTGAGGAGTGCGTGGTAGAGGCCCTCTGTGTTTTCTCGGACCATTACGATATCAACCAGTTCGTGGTTCCACACATCAGAGAATGTTCCGTGAACCTTGTGTTTCACTCCCTTGTATAGCTTGACTGGCCTAACATTTGCATAGAGGTCGAGTGCGGATCTGAGGCCCAATAGTGCCTGTCCACCTGCAATATCCCCATTTGGCAGTGTCGCGCCTGGCCATCCGACTGCTCCCACTACAATTGCATCCGACTCATCACGGCAGAATTCGAAAGATCCCGATGGCCACTCCTCTCCGGTATCGAGATAATGCTGGCCCCCGCAAGGAATCTCCGAGATTTCGAGTGAGATTGCACCAGATTCTTGGAAAACTGAGAGGACTCGCTTGACTTCTTCCATCACTTCACGGCCCGTCCCGTCCCCGGGAAGAAGGGTCAAACGATATGGCGCCATGACTTCGGCAAGACCTTTTCATTCATCAATCCGACCCCCTGCGAAACTGACCGTTCTAGGAGATAATTGATAGACGGTCAAGCGAACACCACATGTATGGACACCAACTCCGAAGAAGGGCAAGGCGGACCGAAGATAGATATCAGAACTCTACCCGAGTCGGTTTCCCTTCTATGGGAGTCCATGCTGAGGAAGAATCCCAACTGGGATCTGGCCAAGTGGCTAGACGAAAGGGCCAATGAGGAGTTGGAGTTATTGGAGTCTCACCTAGGAAGGGAGAAGTTGAGGTACGAACAACGCCTGCATAGGATTGAGAATCTATCGAAGCAGATGAGGCGGCGGCGGGAGAGCATCAGCGGATCGCAGATTGCAGACCCCAATCAACGGAATCTATTCGATGTCTACGAGCCAACTGACAAAAAAGAACGGTCCGGAGACTACGATCCAGAGACTGGTCCATTAGTGGATCTTGGGAACCTATCTACAGACGATGATCTACTGCTGGCATACATCAGTCAGAAGATTCTGATTGCGATTGAGGACTCAAATGGAAGGGGCGGTGGCTTGCACTTTGACGAAATTATCCAGCTTCTTGAGTCGCCGGGAATCAATTCAGAAGATATCGATGAGGCGATATCTTGGTTGCTTCAGAATAAAGAAATTATCGAGATAGAAAGGGACGTATTTGTTGTTGACGGATGAGAAGTCTGGACGTGTGCAATACAACCATTGAAAGAAGAAGAGCGAGTCGGGCAGACTACCTCATGACAAGCGAAACTTCAGGGTGGTACGCTAGGCTCGACCACGAGTGCCCAGAAAGGACCGAGCAGATACAGATATGGCTAGATTCTTGGTTGGAAGCTACCAAGAAGAGACAGCCAATTGCAGCGGCGCTTCCAAACAATTGGCCGACCCTTCCCGCTGGTCTTCTCAGCAACCCAGGCAATGTCCTTGACCACCTGCTGGCAAGGTTCGACGCCCAGAGGGATGGTCGTTCCCCAAGGGGTGTTTACGCACCTCCTGCAAGATTTGTCGATGCCGTTCTGCATGATGAGTTGCACCATGGCAATAGCAAGAAGAAGGAGCCCCCTGCAACCCTGTCCCTAGCGGCATTGCCACCAAGTTTCAGAGGATTCGCTAAGCAGTTCAACGAGGATATCAGTGAAGAAGGCGCGATAGATGGAAACGACGAGTCGCCAAAGAACCGAACAGAATCTGGGATCCCAATTCCATTTGCTGATCCCTGTGTTGGGGCGGGACTATTTGCGGAGAGGATGCTGCGGATACATGCTGAAAGATTAGCGAACCATGAACCAACAGAGAGGAGGGAGGACACACTTCGGCTGTTGGAGGGCCTGCAGCTGGTTGACACATCTGAAGTGGCCGTGAACAGTGCCAGAAAGAGGATTGTGATTGTTTTGGCAAGGCTTGGCCTTGTGGACCTGGAGGATGAAGACGATGATGGCATGATTGGTCTGAGCGAGGCTGAGATGATTGTCGAAAGTAACGTCAGATGCATAGACCCACTAATGGGAGAGTGGCCTTGGAATGAAAGGCCAATGCTACTAATCTCTCGACCCCCCTGGCTTCGGATAAAGGACAGGTTCAGAGGCCACCCGGATGGAAGCGCCCTGAGAAAGGAGTTATCCAGCCAACTAAGGGAATTCAAAGGAACGGATGGAAAGGCCAGGTTCTCCACCATTAAGGGGAATGTGAATCTATACAGGCTCTACATTGAGAGGTCCCTGCAGATCTCTCAGAGTGGCGGGAGAGTGAGGCTAGTAGTTCCGAGTTCAGTTCTAAGGGAAAAAAGCAGCCTTCCCCTCAGGAAGCTCCTGGTAGAGTCTAACTGTTGGGATTCTGTCTGGTCGTTCCCGGAAGACTCGAGGCTTCTTTTTGGGGGGTCACAAGGAGTTTCGGTAATCGGGATTACCGTCGGTGAAGAGACTGACGTTCTGACTAGCTTCGGACCTCTTTTGATCGATGACATTGCACCTGGAAGGGGAATCGCATCAGATGCCCCCTTCTTCGAGCTCGAGAGGGGCCCTTGGTCGTCCTGGACTGACACTTCATGGGCGGTTCCGAAGATGCCTAGAGACGACGTGGGCAGAGGCAGGACAATCGCGGCGATTGGTAATCTAGCCGACAAGCCCAGATTGGTCGAAGAGGGGACTGGCCTGAACCCTAGCGGCAGAGCAATCAAGGTTAGAGTGGGCGAGGTGGAGAGGTCCGTCTGGAAAAAGGAAATCTGTGATTGGTCCGGTAAGGACGGCGAGATCCCATTCATCAGGGCTGCTCATATCAATTTCATAGATGGGAAAGGTGTTCTTGGGCATCCTGCCTTTGAGTTGAGCTCAGAGGGTAGTAAATCTGCATGGAAGGGACCTAGCGAGATGTCGGTCCAAAGCCGTATTGTTTGTCAGTCCGTTGTTAATCCTCAATCTGAGAGGAGACTGGTGTGGGCAGTGGTTCCTGAGGGATGCGTGTTGGGAAACTCGGTTAGCTTCCTGGATCTTCCGAAAGAAGTCAAGGACAGTCTTAGTGAAAAGTTCGGTTCTCTGGAAGGGGGTTTGGGTTTCTTAGCGGATCGTCTAAATTCCGAAGAGCTTGATTTGTGGTCCAGGGCTTGGGCTGCAAACAACAATGTGAACAACTACGAGATTGAGATGCTTCCGTTCGAGGTTGAAGAAGACGGCGGTCCCTTCTCCCTACTGAGGAACGAAGGTCATCTTGATTGAGGAAAGCGGATTTCGGTTTCCTAGTTCCGGAAAACTGCTCATTTTGAGAATGGATTAATATCCTTGGTTTGCATACGCGGTACGTTCCCAACTCGGAATTGACAAAGGAGAGACGCATGGGAATAAATCCAAAGATTGGAATCACAGGTCTACCCCGTTCTGGAAAGTCTGCCGTCCTCCAGAAGGTTGTCGACATGATTTCCGACGAAGGGAGCGGTTTCAGGAGGACCAGGGGCCCATCCCCGCCAGAACACGTCGTAGGGGGGATGAGGTGCGAGCCAGTGATCGAGAACGGAGAGAGAGTCGGATACGCCTGCGTCAACATCCTCACTGGTGAGAAGGGGGTAATGGCACACCGGGAGATTGACTCTAGGAATCGAATTCTCGGATTTGGAATAGACCCTACTGAGATTGACAGAGTTGGCGTTCCTGCGATAATGGACAGCATTGGGAATTGTGAGATTATGGTGATTGACGAGGTAGGGAAGTTCACTGTTGAATGCGAGGGTTTCGTCAATGTAGTCAGACTTGCTCTTCAGCATGACATGCCCACGCTACTCACTCTGCACAAGAAGAGCAGGCACCCTCTGCTTCAAGACATCCGAAGGAGGGATGACGCGCGGATACTGGAGGTGACTCCGGTCAACAGATCGCTTCTGCCATACAAGATTCACAAGCTTATCCAAGAGTTGTGAACGATTCTTCGGTCAAGTTGATGCGAAATGCCGGATTCGTCGAGGCATGGAGTCGGCAGCATCCAGATTGACAAGACTCCTCATTGGATTCATCCTCGCCCTGATGGTGATGACTTCGATTTCGATTCTGAATGAAGGCCGGTTCTCATTTTCAGACACGCTGGTGGCGGCCCCCATTGCGATTGGCGTAATGGCTTGCATCCTTCTTGTGGTGATTGTTGCAGGTCGGGGCCGCCCACAGGGAGCCTGGATGATCGACCCTTGGATTAGCAGGGAACCCGAGGATGAAATGCGTTCAAGGCTTGAAAGAGAGAGGGACGAGGCTAGTATGCAAGACCTTGGATCCAAATGGGCTAGGATGGAAATGGAGCATCTCGAGTCCAAACACGGTGAGGAGTAGAGAGCGAAACCTTGACCCTGTTCCCCCTGCTCGAATGACTGGGTGGTAGTGTGGTAGACGTTCCTAATGACTTGAGATACACCAAAGAACACGAGTGGGTAAGAGTAGAGGGTGACGAGGTCAGTATCGGAATTACCGATTTCGCCCAGAACGCTCTGACGGAAGTAGTGTGGGTGGAACTCCCCGAAGTGGATTCGGTCGTCGAAGTGATGGAGTCATTCGCTAGTGTCGAATCTGTGAAATCGGTCAGCGAGATCTACGCGCCTGTGGCAGGAACAGTGATCGAAGTTAACGAGTCGCTCGAGGATGCACCCGAGCAGATTAATGTAGACCCGTATGGGGAGGGGTGGATCTGCAAAATCAAGACAGATGCGGATGTTAAAGTGAGTGGGCTTCTCGATTCGGAAAGTTACTCCGCATTGATCGGAGACTGAAGATGAGCGAAGTAAGAAGCGTTCACATCTACGTAGACGGTTCTTGCAGCGAGAATCGCAATGTGACCTCAGAGACGAAGGCTGGCTGGGGCCTTTGTGTGATAGTCAATGACGGGGGTTCCGGCAATGGCAAGGGGCACCTTCTCACAGAGCTGAATGGAGAAGTGATCACAAATCAAGGTGAGAAGGGGTATTTGGGAGCTGAAGTAGGTTCGAATAACACGGCAGAGCTATCGGCGATAGCACACGCCCTGAGATGGATACTGAGCGAATCGGGGATAGAGTCTGTAACCATAAGGGGGGACTCGAACTACGCTCTGAACATAGCCTCTGGTATGTGGACGGCGAAGGCCAATCAGACCCTCGCGCGAAGAGTCAGAGATTTGTGGGATGAGGTCGCGGGAATAATCTCGCTAGTGGGGGAGCACGTGCCCGCACATAGGGGGCACCGGTGGAACGAGCGAGCAGATCACCTTGCGTTCCGTGCGATGCAGGGAGAAGCCCCTCTCCCACTTCAGTTCTGGAAGCCGGGAAAGAGATAGGTTCAGTCTTCCTTCAGGGGCCCCAATGAGAGATAGGCGTATATCGACTGAAGCGCAAGAAGAAGGCCGATCAGGGTTAGTACCAAGCCGGTTGGTTCGGGCAAGTATGATTGCAATGTGTTCCCCGAAACCCAAGCCAAGAACAGAGTTGCCAAGGCTGCTGCGAAAACTCGTCTGACGGATTCCTCCGGTTTCTGCCATAAGTCAATCCACGGAATCAGGCCCTTTCTCTTGAACGTGTATCGGTACCATGCTACATAGCCCATCGAAAGCCCTGCAATTCCAATCACACCAGTGGAGAACCCAGGATCATCCCAGGGACCTCTCGGAGCGACTCTGAAGACCAATGAATCCAGAATCATGAGCATTGAAGCGATTGCAAGCGGAAGCCACTCGGGATCGTGAGATTCGATGTTCGTCTTCTCTTCCACATATTGACGAGGCCGTTCCGTAGTAATGATGTATTGCTCTTGGTTGCGAAGCATGAGCATAATGACCAACATCCACTATTCAGACGTGATCGACGCCTCGAAGAGGCTGGATGGTGTTGTTCTGAGGACCCCAGTGGTGAATTCACCAGAGATCGATGAAATGGCCGGTAGGAGGGTGTTCATGAAGTGCGAAAACCTTCAGCACGTGGGTGCGTTCAAATTCAGGGGAGCGACTAATGCCGTGAAGATGCTAGGAGAGGGTGCCGAGTTTGGCCTGTGCACCCATAGCAGCGGCAATCATGGGCAGGCGGTTGCATTAGCGGCTAAGCAGAGAGGGGTTCCAGCATTCATCGTGATGCCGAAAAATGCGCCCAAGGTGAAGGTCAACGGGGTCAGGAGCCATGGGGCCGAGGTGATTCTGTGTGAGCCTAACCTGGAGGACAGAGTTGCGACTGCGAACTCAGTTCTGGAGAGAACCGGGGCGACCTTCATCCATCCATTTGACAATACGAACGTCATAGCTGGCCAGGGAACCGCAGCGAAAGAGATGATTGAGGAGTGTGGGGATCTGGATGCTGTCTTATCGCCCATAGGAGGTGGCGGATTGATGTCCGGAACTTGCATCTCCACTAGGTCTCTGCTTCCAGATGCACTGATTTTCGGGACGGAACCCGAAGGGGCCGATGATGCCGCTAGGTCATTGGAGTCTGGTGAATATGTGCCACAGACAGGACCGGATACGATCTGCGACGGGCTCCTCACAAGCATGGGGGAAATAACGTGGCCAATCATCAAGAGTCACGTTGAGGAAATCATCAGGGTGGGCGATGATGAGGTCCTGATTGCGATGACCTTGATTCACGAGGCCTTCGGGATGGTCGTAGAACCTAGTGGTGCCATCTCTCTTGCTGCGGTGCTGAAGGAGGAGTTCAGAGCCAAGGAAGGAATTGGCTCGATTGGGATAATCCTGTGTGGTGGCAACGTAGACCCTGAGAATCTCCCGTTCACCCCCTAGAAATGGGCTAACAAATAATAGTTGAATTTAGTACCGCCACCCAATGGCCCTAGTTTTTGATAGGATTAAATCAACTCCTGGCGAAGCACTGCTTCTACTGACTGCCCTAGTAACACTCGTTTACTCATTGAACTTCATGTTCTTCTCCGCGTGTTACACGACGGGAGGGGAAGGAGACTGCTTCACCATGCTGAGCAATGGTCTGGGAGGCACGACGGCGGATGTGGCCTATGGGGCGGGGGCTCCAGAAACGGCATTCAACGGGATACTGATGTTCGGGATTTTCATGTCAACTGGTCTAATCCTCAATGAGGGTGCTCGTGGGATGTGGAAGGTGATGCTCCCAGTTCTCGCAGGACTCGTTGTCGCCAGTGCGGTAATCTGGATGTTCTGGAACGATGCCAGTGAGGCGAGTGAGGCTCCCAAGTTCCTAACTCCAATCGTGACCATCACCTATGCGGCGGCATACCTCATGCTGCGCGCAGAAGACGAGGTTGACGAGGGGCTGGACTCAATCTCATTTGGAATCGGAATCAAAGACCCAGTCGCTTTGATGGGTCTGATCATAGTTATCGCTACGGGGCTCTTCTACGTGTTCCGGCAGATCGTTAACCCCGAGTCTGTGATTGACGCAGTCACTCCCGGGGCTGCAAGCGATGGTTTGCTAGCGCCCACAAAAGTGACTGTTGCCTTCACTGGAGCGCTTCTCCTTACTTACGTGCTATGGGCGACCATGATCCTGACACAGGGGGCCAGGGGGATGTGGCCAGTAGCCCATCCCGCGCTATTCGCTTTCCTTACTATTACGATCGCCAACTACTTCGGTTTCGTCTTCGGCCCGTTGAGGGAGTTCTCTGAGCAAAATGAGATGGATGCGATTTCCGGACCAGCGACTATGCTCCTGTTCCTGCTGGTCTACCTCAGGCTGAGGGACGAGGGCATCGAAGAAGGTATGACTTACCAAGGTGAGCCTATGGATTCGAGATCGTTCGATCGTTTCTTCGTGATGGGTGCGATTGCGATATCAGCTGCATTCATGCTCGTAGAGATCTCAGGACTGTGAATAGGTGGAGCACGAGCCGGGATTTGCACCCGGGTCCATGGATCTGCAGTCCATTGCATAGCTGCTCTGCCACTCGTGCTTAGCCTCGCCGAGCCTACTTTCTTTCTTGAAGACTATCCGAGCGACGGCATACCTTCATTGAGTGACTACTCGTGTGAAAGACGTGCCTCGTGTGTCTTCCCGGTTCGAGGGACTGGGTGTTGGTTTCGCCCCCTATCTGCAGCCCCCTGGGGCGGGAGTGGTCAGATGGACCGTGGGAGAGCCCGGTTTCGACACGCCGTCCCCGATCGTCGATGCTGCAATCAGCGGACTCGAGGAAGGGAAGACGAAGTACACGAGGGGAGCTGGTTCGATGGACCTCTGCGAGGCCGTGTCGGGCTACCTCAGGGAGCACCATGGCATCGTGGCCCCTGCTGAAGACATCGTCGTGACCCCGGGAGCGAAGCAGGCTCTGCTCTACTCCTTCCTGATTACGACCATGCCCGGTGACGAGGCGATTTTGCTTTCTCCTTCGTGGGCATCCTACGAGCCTATGCTGGAGTTCATCGGTGCGAAACCAGTTCACGTAAAGGTGAACATGGAGAACTTCCATCCTGATTTGGATGCAATCAGGGAAGCGATAACGGACAAGACCACGATGATCCTGATCAACTCGCCTTGCAACCCCACAGGTGCGGTCTTCACTCCCGAGGAGATTGCTGGGATAGTTGATATCGCAGTCGAGCATGACCTCTGGATAGTTTCTGATGAGATATACGGGCGAATGATCTGGGTCGACTGGCCGCACGTTTCCCCCTCGACCCTGCCGGGAGGGAAAGAAAGGACCATCGTGATCAACGGATGGTCCAAGTCATGGGCAATGACCGGCATGCGGGTCGGATTCCTCACTGGCCCTAGCGAGGCGATGAAGGCTGCCGTGAAGAGCCAGGCAAACTCCGCCTCGCACATCCCTACATTCATGATGGATGCAGCCAGGGTTGCTCTGGAATGCGAAGACTCGGTTTTGGAATTCAACGAAGAGTATCTCAAGAGGAGGAAGATGATGATGGAAGGTTTGGACTCCCTGCCTGGAATAAGGGTCCCCGAGCCCGAGGGGGCCTTCTACGTCTTCGCGGATGTGACTGGCACAGGGATGAGTGACGTAGAGTTCGCAGATGGGGCCCTAGAAGCGGGCGTTCAGCTGATTCCAGCATCACTAATCACAGGGGGGGAGGGTTTCGTGAGGGTGTCTTACGCGGCTGACCAGGAGGCAATAGAGGAAGGGTTGCGGAGACTCGAGGCGTGGCTTATCGAAGAGTGAGTTTGAAATCTCGGTGACTTGGCTGGAGCGGCGTGACTGAGGCTGATTCTGCGGGTTCCCATGTCCTTCTGGACTACGTGGGCTATCAGAGAAGCGAAGAGGGAGATGGGGAATGGGTCCTCAGCGTTCTGAGAGGATGCGTGCGCGAATCTGGGGTGCGAGAGGTCCATTCCCATGTCGAGATCTTCGATGGGGCGCAAAGCCCGCTTGGATTCGCGGCGGCTGTGCTGATAGACGAGAGTCACGTTACCGCTCACTGTTACTCGGAGAGGGGACTGCTGGCGATTGACGTCTTCACATGCGGAGGAAGCGATTCAGACTCTCTGGCGGATATGATTCACGAGAGGATCGTTTCGGAGAACCCTGGAGTGAGGTTGGTTTTCAGAAAGAGAGTAGAGCGATTTCGGAGTGTTTAGATGACTGTTCGAGAATTCATCGAGACCCATTACAGCCACTTCAACGCGGGTGAGCTTGCTAGGTGCATAGAGTCACTGAGGGGCTTCCTGGACGGCGATGGCCGACTGATGGTTACCCTAGCGGGAGCAATGTCGACTGCGGAGATAGGAAAGAGCCTGGCTCCGGCAATCAGGGAACAGAGGGTGCACTCGATTTGCTGCACCGGGGCGAATCTAGAGGAGGAATTGTTCGGACTCGTCTCCAGATCCGGTTACGAGAGAGTCCCGAATTGGAGGCATCAGAGCAAGCAGGAAGATGCCGCCCTTCATGACAGGGGGATGAACAGGGTGACCGACGTGGCGATTCCAGAGCGCGCATTCACCATGGTGGGGGAGAAGATACTGTCTCTATGGGAGGAATCTGAGGCGGTGGGGGACAGTCGCTTCCCTCACGAATACGTGTATGACCTGATACTCCATGGAGAGCTCGAGTTCTCATCCCCCCCAGAGGAGTCTTGGTTGGTCGCTGCAGCTGATGCGAACCTGCCCATTTTCACCCCAGGATGGGAGGATTCGACGCTGGGTAATCTACTAGCTGCCAGAGTGATAGACTGCACGCTGAAGACCAATTCCGTCGTCAAGGGGGGTTTGGATGCGATGCAGGCTCTCGCCGATTGGTATCGAGAGGATGACTCCCCCACTGGGATGCTTCAGGTGGGTGGTGGGATTTCGGGGGATTTCGCAATCTCCGTGGTCCCCATGCTAAGGCAGGACGCCGGGGTGGAGGTCCCTCTTTGGGCGTGGTTCGCTCAGATCTCAGAATCTCGACCCTCCTTCGGAGGTTACTCTGGTGCCCCTCCTGCGGAGAAGATTAGTTGGGGGAAGCTCGGGGTGGACACCCCTCAGTTCGTGATAGAGTCCGATGCGAGTATCGTTCTGCCACTGATTCTATCCTCATTGGAATAGATTCGGATAGTTTTCCACTTTCTCCGAGATTCGCAGTAGCTGGTTGTACTTCGATGTCCTGTCCGATCTCGCTGGCGCTCCTGTCTTAATCTGCATAGAATTGGTCCCGACGGCTAGATCGGAAATTATGTCATCCGAAGTCTCACCGGATCGGTGGCTGATTATCGTCCCGAATCCAGCCTCGCGGGATTTGCCTATCACCTCCATGGTCTCGGTCAGGGTCCCAATCTGGTTGAGTTTGATTAGGATGGCATTTGACGCTCCGAGGGCTATTCCCTTCTCAAGGCGCTTCGGATTGGTCACGTACAGATCGTCGCCTACGATCTGAACTCTGTGCCCTTCTCGGGAGGTGAAGTCGACCCATGAGTCCCAGTCATCCTCGCCGAATGGGTCCTCTATGGAGACTATCGGGTAATCATCCAGCCACTTCGAGTAGACCTCCCCTAGATCTACTCCCGAAATACCAGATCCGTCGATATGGTATTGGGTGCCGTCAAAGAACTCCTGGGCTGCAACGTCCAATGCGATTGAGACCTGCTTTCCCGGGGAATACCCGGCTCTCTCTATCGCCTCGTTGACGAGCCTCAGCCCCTCCTCGTTTCTGGGAAGGTTCGGTGCAAATCCGCCTTCGTCGCCAACCCCCCCAAGCAGTCCTTCCTGCTTTAGCGTGGTCTTGAGTGCGTGATATATCTCGACTCCGGCCCGGAGGGCCTCGGAGAATTCTTCGAAGCCGTGTGGAACCACCATGAACTCCTGGACATCGACGTTAGATTCAGCGTGAGCTCCCCCGTTCAGGATGTTCATCATCGGGACTGGGAGGCTCGACGGTCCGCCCTGGCGGATGTGATCCCACAGTTCACCACGTGACGCTGCCCTGAGGCAGGACAGGGAGACGCCTAGTGTGGCATTGGCACCCAGGACCCCTTTGTTCTCGGAGCCATCAAGTTCGATGAGCAGGGCGTCTATCTCTTCCTGATTTGATGGGTCCATCCCGATGAGTGCCTCGCGAATGGGGCCGTTCACGTTGTTTACCGCTTCTTGTACTCCCTTGCCCATCCACCTGTCTCCACCGTCTCTCAATTCTACGGCTTCGTGGGTCCCAGTGCTCGCTCCGGATGGGACTGCTGCTCTGCCCCTCAATGAGCCATCGACATAGCAGTCGACTTCCACGGTAGGGTTACCGCGTGAATCGATTATTGCCCGAGCGAAGATGTCGCTGATAGCGGCACCCATTGGCACTCCCACGGGTACTTGGCTTCTCAAGGTAGCGCTAGTTCCACCTAAGTGTTCAACCAACTTAGCCAACGGGAAACCTTGCTCTGAATCTCCGGGACTTCCAGTTCCGATCTGCAGCAGCACTCCCAGCAGAGTTGCTCCTCATTGGGGGAGATGGAGAATAGCTCTGCTCTCATTAGCACTCCATCTGCCTCGTTGGACTTGGCACGATTGTCATCGACGAAGCAATGGAGCAGGTGCTTGGGATAATGGTGAATGCGTCCGGATTCCGGGCAGCAGAGCATCACACTCCTTGGGAGGAAAATCAGAGATGACCCCGTGGATGGGTCAAGTTCGTGACCCTCTATCGTAGTGCCGTTCAATAGAGATGCTACATCTATGTTGTACCACTGAGAATGAGAGTGAGAGATGTCCAGTCCTGAGACGTCGTCCAAGTACTCCTGAATCCTGAGTTGAGAGGCTGTCTCCTCCTGACTCATGGTAGTGCAGTGAAGCCATCCCATTTGAACACAACCAAGGGTTCTTGAATGCCTTATGGCCGAAAAAGGGCAGATTTCATCGCTGAAACAATGACAAAACATCAAGAAATAACCATAAGTTGTACGTTTTTCGGAGGATTCGATGGGTAATGTCGATTCCCTTGACAGGGCCATCCTCTCCTTCCTTAGAGAGTCTGCGAGAGCCCCGTACGTCGAGATAGCCAAGGGCGTAGGAGTCACCGAGAGGACGGTGAGGACCCGTATCAAGCGACTCGAGGACGAGGGCGTGATCAGGGGGTATACGGTTCGGGAGTCGGGGATTGGGCTGACTGCCCTGATTCGGCTCAAGGTGGGCCCGGGGACTGAGATAGGTTCCCTCGCAGGTGAGTTCTCCGGTTGGGCGGGAGTCGAGTGCGTGTACGAGATCAGCGGGGATGCGGACTTGGTTGCCGTGGTTCACGTCGATGACACGGTGGCTCTCAGGGACATGCTGGACAGGATGTGGCTGGCGGCCCCTGGGGACATCAGCTCAACTCAGACCGAACTCGTCCTGGAGCAGTACTAACGCCTGTCCGATAGTGAAACATAGACTAGGGAATTATGAAGACCATCGGGGATTCGGCCCATCCTTCCCAATGGCAGGAGTCATCGGTGTCGGCCATCTGAATCATAAAGTGAGCCATTCCTGCCTCGTAGGTGCTGGAGTTCCACCAGAGGGACCCCGAGAATTCCCCGGTGGAGGAGTCCGAGTCGATGCAGAAGTGGTCCCAGGACCCGGAACCCCCAGATATCGGGTCATCTAACTCGTACTGGTGGACGACAATCTTCCTCCCGGGGGTGACGATGTATCCTGACAGGTTGTAGGGCGTGTCCATATCGAAGACTCTGCAAGGGATCGTGGACGTAATCACGACCCCCCTGTATGCGAAGGCGTACTCCGGGCAGTTGTACTCGGAGAACGAGAAAGAAGTTGCAGATGTGGAAAGGTTAGTGTTGTTGGAGACTGCCTCCATGCCCACGTATGCGAGGCCCGCAGAGACGTTGGCCAGCTCTTCGAAGAAGAACGGGATGGAGTTCCAGTTCTCGTCCTTCACGGTGAAGTGTAGGTGTGGGCCAGAGCTGTAGCCCGTGTTGCCGAGCAACCCTATCTGGTGCCCTTGGTCGACGGATTCGCCGACACTGACATTCACGGAGTTATATTTCAGGTGATGATATCTGGAATAGGTGGAGTCTCCGTGATCTATGACGACGTAGTTCGCATGCCTGCAGTCGCTAAGGGAGATCCCCGAGTCTATGCAGTTGATGGACCCATCCTCCTTGACGTGTAGGACTACCCCCGCCTTGTACGCCACGATCGGGGTTCCATCGTATTCGTCGGAGTCCCACATGTCCACGGCGTAGTAGCCTTCACCGTAGTGGGAGAAGAGGCCATTGAAAGTCTGTCCAGTAGTGATGTTGGTTCCGACTGGGAAGGGGAGTCTTCCCCACGGCAAGTCGTTGCTCACGCACTCCCCCAAGTACAGCGTCGTGCCCTGACCGCATGGATGAAGGTCCAATGCCATCTGGGTAATCTCAGCTTGCAGTGCAGCTATCTCACCTTGGAGGTTGGATACGGACTGCTGTAGGGTTGCGATTGTGGCATTGTTCTCAGAAACTGTCTGCTGCAGAGTGGCGATTGTAGAGTTGAGTTGGTCGGAGAGAGCATCCCTGTCGATGATGTCCTGCTGGAGCTCAGCAATCTCGGATGACATCGTGGACATCATGTAGTTCTGAGTTTGTATCGTGCTGTTCTTCTGGGCTATCGTGCTGTTCTTCTGCGATATTAGCAGGTCTCTCATGATGATGGCATTATGTAACTCGTCGATCGTGGATTGAAGGCTGCTGTTGTTCGTTGCGTCCTCCATCTCTGCCTCCAAGGCGACAATCTGCGCATCTCGGGATGCAATCGTCGATTCCAAATCCACAATGATACTGTTTAGGTCGGAAATCTCCCCGTTCAATGATGCGATAGAGCTCTCCAATTGGGTGATCTCATTGCTCTTGTCTTCGATCTGTACGTTTAATTCGCCGACTCTCTGACCTTGAGAATAGGCCAAGTCGGTGATGGTCTCAATCTCCTCCTCCAAGGTCGCGATCTGACTCTCGAGGGAGGTGATCTGACTCTCGAGGGAGGCGATCGCAGCGTCATCAACGGGCCCAGTTTGGGGGGTGGAATCCTGCGAGGGAGGAGGGTCATTTCCCGCGCACCCTGAAAGTGGTACGAGAAGCAGAACCATGGTTAGTGCCAGCGCTCTCCCTTTCATATTGGCACGTATGCGTGTTGGAAAATAAAACCCCCTTACAAATACCTGTTTTCCAAACGGTAGGGAAGTTGAGGCCGACGTTGGGGGGGTTTATGGTCTCCGTTGCTGCCGTAAGTCCATGAAGAAGAATGCTTATTTCTTGTCCCTACTGATGCTCCTCTTGCCCTTTGCAGGGTGCCTATCATCCGAAGAAAAAGTCCCCGGATGCCCAGACAACCCCCCGGAGGGGGCCTTCTGTCCAGATGCAGGGGCTTCTGCAGAGGGGCATATGTGGGCCTCTCATGCCGACTTGGGGATGGCCGACCTACGTGATGCCGAACTCAGGGGGGCCATCCTGTGGAAAGCAAACTTGAGCGGTGCGGACCTCAGAGGTGCTGACCTCAGAGGTGCTGACCTCAGAGGTGCTGACTTGAGTGAGGCGGACCTGAGCGGTGCAAATCTGAGGGGGGCAATTTCAGACCCCCATACTAACTGGGAAGGGGCCATAGTCGACAAGGCGGGATTGATAGTTCTAGAACCGGGTTCCGAGCTTGATGGGGTTGACCTGACGAACTTGTATGATGCCATAGGAATCGGCTGGCTTCCAGAAGAGGAGAATTGGATGACAGTTGGGGGGGAAGAAGTTTGGTTCTCCATTGGGGGCACTGCTGGGGCGGATTTGAGTGGTGCCAGCTTATCCAATTCGAACATGAGTGGTGTGAATCTGATGATTACAAACTTTAGTGACGCTAATCTCAGAGGTGCGGACCTGAGCGGTGCTGCACTCCTCCTAGCCAACCTGAGCGGCGCGGACCTGAGCGGCGCGGACCTGTCTGATTCCAGTATGCTTTGGGCTGATTTCGGAGGAGCAGATTTGTCAAATGCCGAGTTATTCGATATCGCAGCGATTGGCTTGAGAGGGTGCCCATCACATCTTCCTGAAGGTTGGTCTTGCCTGTTTCCCGAAGCGGGCCGGAGTGGTTCCGAGTGCCCAACAGAGGATGATGAAGAGACTAGGGCCGAGTTTAACGGAGTCTTGGAGGCACTTAACCTGGAATACTGTGACGGTTTAATTCTTGGCCCCAGTTCGATACTCAGGGGTGATGTAGATCTTGCCGGATACAACTTGACCGGGGTTGATTTGTCTGGAGCCCACATCTATTACTTGGAGTCAAATGGGCGCCTATTGGGTTGCCCCACCAGTCTTCCGGAGGGATTTGGTTGCAGGCACGACCACCTTCTCGGGAACTACTCTTGGATTGAGGGGGCCGACTTTTCGGGCTTGGACCTCAACGGGGTGAAACTGGCATCATCGTATATTCTCAACTCCAGCTTTAGCGGTGGCAACCTGAGTGGGGCCGACCTGAGTTGGTCGGTCCTGTGGGGGAATAACATGAGCGGTGCGGACCTCACGGATGCAATTATCTCCAACGTCAGTTGGACTAGCGAGGATGGCCTAGGGACAATTTGCCCCGATGGTACAAACTCCGTGGACAACGAAGACGAGTCATGCGAAAATCACCTCTCTTACTGATAGCAAGGGTAGGTTGCGTAATGCTAAACGATGCATGATTGTTGTTCCCGTAATGCGAGTGTTAATGCTTGTAATGCTTAGTAATCACCCGAGTAATGCATGAGTAATGCTTGGTTTATGCTAGTTGTTCCTAGTGGTGCCCGCTCGTTATGCGTGAGTTATGCCTAGGCACGCATAACCGGTTTCAGATTGGTTGCGCTACCTTGGTTTGGAGAGGAGGTATCTGAAATACTGGATCTTACCGGATTTCAATGCCTCGTAGACAGGGGTTCCTGGAACGCCCCCGAAGGTCTCGAAGCTCTTCCTCAGGGAGGCTGGGGAGCTCTGTCGTATCATCTCCCTCCTGCCCTCGTCGATCAGGTCCAGCGCATCGACCACGTTCTTCGTCACGTCGGTTCTGGACTCGATGCTGAAGCCGGTCATCAGGAACTGGTCGTGCATCTTCTCCATCGTCCGGGAGTCACGCATATCCGTCCAGCAGAACTCCCCCCCAGGCCTCAGGACCCTGAAGACCTCGCTCAGGAAGTCAGGGATGTTCGCGTAGCAGTGTGATGACTCGACGTTGTATGCGATGTCGAATGACTCGTCCGGCAGGGGCAGGTCCTGTGCGTTTCCCTCCTTGAATTCCAGGTTATCCTGGTCGGTGAACCATCCCTGGGAGAGTGCCACCGCCTCTGCAGAGTAGTCTACTGCCAACAGCGACTTTGGCTTGTACGTCCTCGCGATCCAACTGGCCCCGCCCCCCCTGCCAGACCCGATCTCGAGGACCTCTTTGCCCCTCATCTCCACGTCCCTGACGTTCATGTTGTAGAGTTGGATGAACAGCCTGTCTGGCTCGTCCCCCTTGGAGAGTTCGAGGTCGGAGTCGTCTGTGAAGCCGTAGTTCATGAATCGGAA
>Ga0208764_10000872_pt1 | contig 19517 bp, 22 predicted proteins | sample ETNtaG_18_FD_185762 | JGI IMG/M metagenome (GOLD analysis project Ga0208764, IMG submission 185762) | Marine microbial and viral communities from oxygen minimum zone, Eastern Pacific Ocean - ETNP201302SV91 (SPAdes) (version 2) | ecosystem: Environmental > Aquatic > Marine > Oceanic ... | reverse complement strand
GTTTGAAATAATGCTTTTTAATTCCAGCTGCGACAATTAAAATAATAAAAAAACCTATTATTGGTAAATAAATTTCCGGAGAGAGTAGTACGGTAAAAATACTTAACGATTCATTTTGATCTATAACATTTTCAATCCCGCTTCCAAGCGAGACAGTAACAAACATTGAGGGAAAGCTTCCAATAAATGTGGCTATTAAATAATTTTTAATTGGCATATCAAATAAAATTGGAAGAACATTTTGGATCGCATATGGAGTTCCTCCCCCGCCTATAACTCTAAAACTTGCAAAATAAAGTATATCATTTTTAATAAACGATTCTCGTAGTCTAGAAAATTTTGCAGCTAATTTATTTTTTATAGTTTCTCTGAAAAAAAAACCTGCCAATATGTATAATAGACCCGCACCAATTGTGGTACCAATTAAAACAATCACTATCCCCCACCATTTTCCAAATACAAAACCTGAAAATATCAAAAGAGGCACGGCAAATCCCAAAAGCAAAACCCACACAATTGAAAAAATAAAAAAAATTGCAGTTAATAATAAAAAATTTTCATTTTTATATTTAAGAATAATATCCTTATTTTCTCTAATAAATTCATAGCTCATTAAATCTTTAATATCGATGGCTGAAAATAAAAAATATAGTCCAGTTGAAATTATCAATATATAAACAGCTCCAATAATAAGCTTTGAGTTTAATGAATTTAATTTCATAAATTAATTTTTGTCTGTACTTATATGTACATATTACTTATAAATATCAAAAAATTTTAAGAAGAACTAAATAAATTTTATGAAAAGAACCTATCAACCAAGCCGAATTGTAAGAAGAAGAAGGCACGGATTTAGATCAAGAATGAAAAAAAAAGGTGGGCGCAAGACTCTTGCCAGAAGAAGAGCAAAGGGTAGAAAAAAAATATCTATTTAATTAATTTTTTAAATGATCAAATTTAAAAGTCTTAATCGTAGTAAAGATTTTATTAAAATTTTAAAAAAAAAAAGAATGAGTAATAAATATTTTACAATTTATTTTGAAAAAAATTTTGAAAATATTAATAAATATTTAAATATAAGCTTTGTAATGAAAAAAAACATTGGAAATGCTGTTGTAAGAAACAAGATAAAACGAAAATTAAAGTCTGCTGTCCAGAAAATTTCAAAAGAAAGCAAGCTTATAGAGTTAAACTACACTTATGTAATTTTTGGAAAAAATAATGTATACAAAGATAAATTTGAAAGTGTTTTAAGTGAAGTAAACAGGACGTTTAAAAAGATAAAACAAACAAACAGATGATACCAAAAATATTAAATAACTTTTTAATTTTAATAATTAAATTATATAAATACTTTATTTCTCCTTATTTTCCTTTAAATTGTAGATACCTTCCCACTTGTTCTGAATATTTTATAGATTCATTAAAAATTCACGGAATTTTAAGAGGTTCATTTTTTGGAATAAAAAGAATATTAAGATGCCATCCAATAAAAATTTTAGGCGGCAGAAGCGGATATGATCCCGTACCTAATTTAAAAAAAGGAAAAAAATAAATGGAAACTAGAAACGTATTGCTTGCTGTCATACTTTCAACAATAGTTTTAGTTTTTTGGGCAACTTTTTTTGAAGCTCCTGTTGTTAAACACCCATCTGAAGATAAGCAAATAACAAAAAATGAAGATGCATCTTCTCCTTCAATCGAGGAAGGTCAAAAAAATTTAGTAACCGAAATTACAAGAGATGAATTGATAGGCGATACAAAAAGAATAAAAGTTGAAAACGAAAATATTAAAGGGTCAATATCATTACAAGGAGCAATTATAGATGATATTATTTTCAAAAATTACAAAGAAACTTTAAGTGGTGAAAACAAAGTAATTTTTTTAAATCCAAAAAATTCTTCAGAAGAATATTTTATTGAAACGGGTTGGGCATCAGGTGGAAATGAAAAGATAAAATTACCACTAGGTGATACAATTTGGAAAGTTAAAGGAAATAGTACGCTGACGCCAAATAATCCAGTTACAATCGAGTGGGACAATCGCGAAGGTTTAATTTTTACAAAAAAAATTGAATTAGATGAAAAGTTTTTATTTAAAATTACACAAGGTATAAAAAATAATTCAAATAAATCCTTTCAACTTTACCCGTACGCACAAATTACTCGAGGTGGGAAGCCTGAGGGAATGCAAATATACATTTTGCACGAAGGTTTTCTTGGAGTATTTGGAGAAGAGCTTGTAGAAGAAGATTATGATGATATTGAAAAAGAAAAATTTACTATCAATAGCTCAAAAGGTTGGTTGGGTATTACAGATAAATATTGGCTAACAGCAATAGTCCCGGAAAAGGGAAATGAATTTAAAGCAGAGTTTGTTGCTAAAGATGAAAAATACAGAGCCAATTATATAATAAAAAATCCAAAGATTCTTAATCCAGGCAACTCTATTACTAACAATATAAATGCGTTTGTAGCAGCTAAGGAAGTTGCTGTTATTGATGGTTATGCTAAACAATTAAAAATAGAAAAATTTGATTTAGCTATAGATTGGGGCTGGTTCTATTTCTTTACAAAACCTTTGTTTTTTTTGATTGATTATTTTTTCAAGTTAACTGGAAACTTTGGTTTTGCAATAGTTATTATTACTGCCTTGGTTAGATTAATATTTTTTCCACTCGCAAATTATTCCTTTAAATCAATGGCAAAAATGAAAATACTTCAACCGGAAATGATTAGACTTAAAGAGTTGCATAAAGACGATAAGGTTAAATTGCAGCAAGAAATGATGACCCTTTATAAAAGAGAAAAAGTAAATCCAATTTCAGGATGTCTGCCTGTTTTAATACAAATCCCATTCTTTTTTGCAATTTATAAAATGCTTTATGTTACTTTAGAAATGAGACATCAGCCTTTTTTCGGTTGGATAAAAGATTTATCTGAAAGAGACCCAACATCTATTTTTAATTTATTTGGTTTAATTCCTTGGGACCCCCCAAGTTTTCTAATGATTGGGGCTTGGCCAATATTGATGGGTTTAAGCATGTTTGTTCAACAAAAATTGAATCCGACACCTCCAGATCCAATTCAAGCAAAAATATTTATGTTTTTTCCAATTTTTTTAACAATAATATTAGCTCCTTTTCCTTCAGGTTTAGTTGTTTATTGGACTGTTAACAACGTATTAACTATTGCGCAGCAATGGGTAATTATGAGAGGAACAAAAGTAAAGACTGTTTAAAAAATGCAACAACCAGTCCAAAATTTAGAAAGCAGAATAAAAGAGCTGTGGCCTAAGGATGGCCCTTCCAGCCAAGAAGTTGAAAAATACATTAAAAAATATTCAAAAGAAAAAATAGTAATAAAATGTGGGGGCAAAGTTCTTTTGGATCAATCTCTTTTAAATAATTTAATCGAAGATATAGTGATTTTGAAAAAGCTAGGTTTAACTCCCATACTTGTTCACGGTGGAGGCTTAGGAATTAAAAAAAAGTTAGATGAAAAAAATATCAAAAGTAAATTTATTATGGGTTTAAGAATTACAGATAAAAAAATGATTAGTGTTGTAGAAAATGTTATGACAGAATTTAATAATGAAATTGTTAATGCCCTTAAAAAAAAATCATGCAAAGCGAAATCTATAACGATAAAAAAAAATAATATAATTTATGTTGAGCAAGAAAATAAAGAACTAGGCTATGTTGGTAAACCAAAAAGGGTAGATGCAAAACTACTCAGAGAAATAATTAAAGAAGATTTTATTCCTGTTATAATCCCAATGGGCCTTGATGAAAAAGGAATTGCTTACAATATTAATGCCGATACTGCTGCTGGCGCCATAGCAACTAGTATTAAGTCTAGAAGATTGATGTTATTAACAGATATTGATGGAGTTCTGGATAATAATGAAAAATTAATTTCAGAAATAAACATTCCACAAGCAAAAGAATTAATTAATAGTGAAACAATTCATGGTGGAATGATACCAAAAGTTAAAACTTGCATTGATGCTATAAATAATGGAGTGAGAGCTGTTGTTATCCTAGATGGCAGAAAGTCACATTCAATATTGTTTGAATTGTTCTCTGATACTGGCTCTGGAACACTTATAAGAAAATGAAATCATTTAATTCTATCAAATATTGGATATTTGATTTGGACAACACTTTGTATTCCGGAAAATCTAAAGTTTTTGAACAAGTTGATAAAAGAATGTCTAAATATATTTCTGAAAAACTTAATATAAGCGTGGAAAAAGCAAAAAAAATTCAAAAAAATTATTTCCACGAATACAATACAACGCTGAATGGCATGATAAAAAATCACAAAATTAATCCAGGTGAGTTTCTAGAGTTTGTACATGATATAAATATTGATTTTCTTCAACAAGATCCCGAACTTACTAAAGAAATTGAAAAGCTTGATGGTAAAAAAATCATATTTACTAATGGCTCAAGAAAACACGCAATAAATGTGACTAAAAAAATAGGCATAGATCAACTTTTTGATGACATTTTTGATATTGTGGATGCTGAATTTATTCCAAAACCTTTGATAGAGCCTTACAAAAAGTTAGTCAAAAAACATAAAATTGACCCAAAATTATGTGTATTAGTTGAAGATATTGCAAGAAATTTAAAACCAGCATATGAAATGGGTATGAAAACAATTTGGATAGAAAATGATGAACCATGGGCAAGTAAATTTTCAGATAGCAAATTTGTAAATTATAGAACAAATAATTTATCTGAATTTTTGAAAAAAATTAACTTAGCTAAAGCTGCTTAATGAATACAGATTCTTTTGAAAAAATAATTAATGAAGCTTGGAATAACAAAAGTAAGATTAATTCTAAATCTAATAAAAAAATAATAAGTACAATCAACAAAACTATAGATTTGTTAGATTCAGGAAAATTACGTGTTGCTGAAAAAAAAGATAACAATTGGTCAGTTAACCAATGGATTAAGAAAGCAATTTTGCTAAGTTTTAGAGTTAATAAAATGAAAATTTCTAAAGGTCCTTATGCTGCTTGGTATGACAAAATTGAAGGCAAAACTCACAAATGGAATGAAAAAAGATTTATTAAAGAAGGTTTTAGATATGTTCCGAATGGTGTTGTAAGAAAAGGAGCCTACATTGCAAAGGATGTTGTCTTGATGCCTTCATTTGTAAATATTGGAGCCTATGTAGATAAAGGAAGTATGATTGATACGTGGGCATCTGTCGGATCTTGCGCGCAAGTTGGAAAAAATTGCCACATATCAGGTGGAGCTGGAATCGGTGGGGTGTTAGAGCCCATGCAAGCCAATCCAACAATCATTGAGGATAATTGTTTTGTAGGAGCTAGAGCTGAAATAGCTGAAGGTGTTATTGTTGGAAAAGGATCAGTTCTATCTATGGGAGTCTATATAGGGGCATCTACTAGAATTTTTGATAGATCAACAGGTGAAATACATTACGGAAAAGTTCCAGAGTATTCTGTAATAGTCCCAGGTGCTATGCCAAGTAAAAACAATCCGGATGGTCCATCATTATACTGTGTAATAATTGTAAAAAAAGTAGACGAAAAAACGAGAAGTAAAACTTCTATTAATGATTTATTGAGAGAGTAAAAACTCATGCCAATCAATGAACTAAAACTAGCAAAAGAATTGATTCGAAGACCCAGCATTACACCAAAAGATGCTGGAACAATAAATCTTTTAGCAAAAAATTTAAGATCTCTTGGTTTTAAATGTCAGGTAATAAGTTTTAAAAATATAAAAAATTTATATGCAAAAATTGGAAAAACAAAACCAAATTTTTGTTACGCGGGTCACACGGATGTTGTTCCTCCAGGAAACTTAAAGGAATGGACAGTGAATCCTTTTAAACCTGCAGTTAAAAATAATAAATTAATTGGTCGTGGAGCAAATGATATGAAAGCTTCGATCGCTTGCTTTGTATCGGCTGTGAGTAAATTTAAAACTAAAAATAAAAAATTTAAAGGTTCAATAAGTTTATTAATCACTGGAGATGAAGAAGGAATAGCAATTAATGGAACAAAAAGGGTTGTCGATTACTTAAAAAAAAAGAGAGAGAAAATCAGCTTTTGTTTGGTTGGGGAACCAACTAATCCTAATAGAGTTGGAGAAATGATCAAAATTGGAAGAAGAGGAAGTATAACTGGGCGACTAACTGTGATTGGTACACAAGGGCATGTAGCCTATCCTCACAGAGCTAACAATCCCTCAAATACAATAATTAAAATTTTAAAAAAAATAAAAGAAATAAAATTGGACAATGGCACAAAAAATTTTCAACCATCAAACCTGGAAATAACAAAAATTAATATAGATAATCATGCAGATAATGTAATTCCTGGAAGAGCAAACGCTGTGTTTAACATTAGATTTAATGACAAACATTCATCTAGTTCACTAAAAAGAAAGTTAAACAAAATATTTAAATCGATAACTAAAAAAGCTAAGTGTAATTTTAAACTAAAATACGAAGTTTCTGGCGAAGCTTTTTTAACAAAACCAAATAAAACAACTTATATGATTCAAAATACTATTAAAAAAATTACTGGAATTAAACCCAAATTATCAACATCGGGAGGAACTTCAGATGCAAGATTCATTAGAAAAATTACTCCATGTTTAGAGTTTGGTTTAGTAGGAAAGACTATGCATAAAATTGATGAATCTGTTCCTTTGTCAGATCTAAAGAAATTAACTAAAATATATTTAAATATTTTAGAAAATTACTTTAAATGAAAACTGGAATAGTAACCACAGACACTTACTTAAATCATGACACGGGACAAGGACATCCTGAAAGAGTAGACCGAGTTACGGTTGTTATAAATCATTTAAAAAAATTAAAATCAAAAAATTTAATCTGGAAAAAACCTACAAAATTTGATCTTAAATATTTAGAATACGCTCATGATAAAAGCTATCTAGATAATATAAATGAGTCTTTTCCTAAACAGGGTTTAAATTTTTTAGACGGAGATACCATTGTATCTCCTGGAAGCAAAGATGCCGCGAGAGATGCTGTGGGTTCGATTTTAACAGCTATTGAAGGTATAATGAAAAAAAATTTCAACAATGCTTTTTGCGCCGTTAGACCTCCTGGTCATCATGCGGAAAAACAAAAAGCAATGGGTTTTTGTGTTTATAACAATGTAGCTGTTGGTGCTTATTATCTGTTAGAAAAATATAAATTAAATAAAGTAGCAATTATTGATTTTGATGTTCACCATGGTAACGGTACGCAAGATATTTTTTACGATAACGAAAAAGTTCTGTATATTTCTTCTCATCAATATCCCTATTATCCTGGCTCTGGAGCTGAAAATGAAAAAGGCAATAAAGACAATGTATTAAATATACCTTTAAATGCCGGCACGAAATCTCATGAATTTTTAAATGCTTATGACAGTATTTTTAAAAAAGTTAAAGAATTTAAACCTGAGTTTATTTTATTATCAGCTGGATTTGATGCTCACAAAGATGATCCTCTTGCACAAATTAATCTAGAATCAAAAGATTATTACACTTTAACGAAAAGAATATTATCGATAGCTACGGAACTCTGTGATGGAAAAGTTGTATCTATTTTAGAAGGAGGCTATGATTTAAATGCTCTCAAAGAAAGCGTCGATTATCACGTAAAATCCTTGCTGGAATAAGTTAATAAGAAATTTTTTTTAAATATAGTCCGCAAGCTGGTGCGGGAGGAGCACATTTTGAACGATTCTTCGACTTAAAAGAATCTTTGAAATCTTTAAAATTCCATTTTCCTTCACCCAGATATTTTATGCAGCCCACCATTGATCTAACTTGCTGTTGTAAAAATGATCTAGAAGTAAATTGTAAAGTAATTTTATCTTTATTTTTTCTTATTAAAATTTTATCCATAGTTCTAATTGACGATTTAGCTCCACAAGATGCTGCTCTATAAGTTGAAAAATTATGCGTTCCTAATAATAATTTTGCTCCTTTTTTCATTGAGTTTATATTCAAGTTTTTTCGTATGTGCCATGCTTTGTTCTTATGAAGAGCTAAAGGAGATTGTCTATTAATAATTAAATATAAATAAGTCCTTCTTTTTGCATCATGCCTCGCGTGAAATTTTTTATTTACTTTATTTATTTTTAAAATCGTTACTGATTTGTTTCCAATATTTTGGTTAATGGCCGGTAAAAGACTCTTTTTTTCTATTTTTTTTTTTAAATCAAAGTGTGCTACTTGTGCCAAAGCATGTACTCCTGAATCCGTTCTCCCAGCACCTGTCACAACTACCCTTTCTTTTGAAAAATTAAATATTGCTTTTTGTAATACTTCTTGAATGGATTGGCCGTTTTTTTGAAATTGCCAACCCACAAATGGTGTACCCTCATATTCTATTTTAATTTTATATCTTTGCATTAACCCAGTATCGTTCCTTTGTTAATTTTTTTACCTAGCAAAAATTCTTTAACAGTTTGTCTATTTTTTCCTTGGCGTTGTAGTTCTAAAATTTGTATGGAGTTTGATTTGCATCCAACTGTTAAATTCTCATCAAGAACACAGGCATGTTTTCCATTTTCTGAAGATATTTTTGCTCTTAAAATTTTAAATCTTTCTTTGTCAAATTCGAACCAGGCTCCGGGGCTTGGACTCAAAGCGTGGATGTGTGCAAGAACTTTATTAGCATCTTTATTCCAATTAATTTTTGATTCATTCTTTTCTATTTTTTTTGCGTAAGTGGCTTGAGAATGATCTTGCTGAATAGATTTTGAATTTCCTTTTTCAATAAATTTTAAAATTTCAATTAATAAATTTGCTCCCTCTAAGGAAAGTTTTTTTTCAATTTCTCCGTGAGTTTCATTTTTATGCAAATCAAATTCCTTTGAAGCAAAAATAGGTCCGCTATCTAATTTCTCTTCAATCTTCATAATGCTAACTCCTATCTTTTTATCTCCATTCATTATTGCCCTTTGGATTGGTGCTGCCCCTCTCCATTTGGGTAATAAAGAGGCATGAATGTTAATAAATCCAAATTTAGATATTTTTAAAAAATTTTCTGGAATTATTTGTCCGTAAGCAACAACAACAATTAAATTTGCTGACAATGCTTTAAAATTCTTAAACTCTTCTTCAGTATTTAAAATTTTTGGATTTCTAAAACTTACTTTATTTTTTTTGCAGTACCCTTCTATTGGCGATGGATTAATTTTTTGACCTCTTTTTGATTTTTTTGGTGGTTGTGTGTAAACTTTCACAACATTAAATTTATTTTTAATTAATAAATCCAAAGTTGGAACTGAGAACTCAGGGGTTCCCATAAAAACTATATCAAGTGGCATTATTCTATTAGTGAATTTAAACTACAATTCTTGCAATAGCTTTCTTTTGCTTAGAAAGCTTTTTAATAATCATGGACTTTTTTAACTTAGACAGATAGTCAATAAACAAAACACCTTCTAAATGATCCATTTCATGTTGTATGCATGTAGCAAGCATGCCTTTGGCTTTAAGCTCTTTGGGTTCTCCATTATAATCCAAATATTTTATATGACAGCTTTCGGGCCTATCAATTTCTGCAAATTGCCCAGGAACAGACAAGCATCCCTCTTCATAGGTAGCCTTGTTTTCTGATTTATTAATTATTTCTGGATTAACAAAATACATGGGTTTTTTAATCCCTTCTTTTTGTGAAATATCCAACACTATAACTCTTTTAGGCACTCCTACCTGTATGGCTGCCAATCCTATGCCTGGCGCAGCATACATTGTTTCTACCATATCATTCATGAGCCCTTGGAGATCTTCGTCAACTTTATCAACTTTTAGAGATTTTTGTCTTAAAGTGCCGTTGGGTTCTGTTAAAATCTCTCTTAAAGCCATATAAATATGATTAAATTATAAGACCATTTTAGTCAAGTAATTGTAATTTTATAATAATAAGAAATTAGACTTTAACTGGCAGGGCTTCACTTAAAATATTATTCCTTATTTTTTTTAAATTTAGATCATTTAAAATTTTATTTAAAAAATATATCGTTTCTGGATCTAGATCACTAATATTATCTTCTCCGATTATCTCTACAATCTTCAACATAACTAAACCTATTTGGTTTTGGGTCGCAAGCTCTTCTAAATTTTTTGGAATTGTTAATTGAGAAGCAAGTTCACTATAATCTAAATCTTTTGGCAAAATAACGCCATCGGCTACTAATGAATCTAGAACAACAATATCTTTTATTGAAATAAAATATTTTTTATTTTTTTTTATTTTTTTATAAACCGATTTAAAATCCTTTTCTGTCCTGCTAAGTTTTTCATTATTATCTATAAAATGTTTTATTACTTTTGATCTATGCAATATATCGTTATCAAATTTCACTTTTTTTGCTAAATTTGTATCCAAATTTTGACTTACTAAATCCACGTAGTCATCAGGAATTTCATTTGAATCGATAGATTTTAAGAAATTTGACAATTCTTCTGTGTAAACATTTATAAGTTTATCTTTAATAAATAAATCTTTTAATAAAAAAGCTAAACTAATCTTCCTCTCAACATTGTCGCTCAATAACATGCTCTGATATATTAAAGCCCTAGCTTTATATTTTGGTAAATTTTTATAAATTTCTTCTGAGTTCATCAATTGATTAAAATTGAAATTTATTTTTAAATATATTTTAAAAATTTCTTCCTTATCAAAGGAATTTTGTGCCGCGGCCTGCTCGTATGTAATTATAACTTCTTCATCTTCAAAATCATTAACTTTAATTAAATTTGCCGAAGAAAGATATCTCCATATATATTTGTTAGTATTGTCTTTAGGTTCGTATTTAAAATCATTGCTGGTAATATGAGACAAGTAAAAATTTAAAAGGTTGTTGTCTAATATTTTTTTTGTTGTGATCTCATTAATCCCTAATAAAAAATTAATTTTATCTTCAAAAAACTTATCTTGGAGACCTCTTTCGATTAGTAAGTCAAAAATCATTTGGGCCTCCTCTTTTCTATCATTATTTATTAAACAATATATAGAAAATTTTTCTAAATAATCATTCTTAATACTTTGATCTATAAAATTTATTTTTTCACAAGCAGATTCAATATCAGCAGAAGAAAGATATTCATTAATTAAAAATTTAATTGCCTTTGAATTTTTTCCAACTTGTGGATTAGTTTTTAATAATAATTCTAAATCTTTAATTCTTTTTTTATCAATCAACCAGTTTATTTTTATTTTTAAAAATTCTTCATGATTTAGGTTTTCTTTTGGAGGATATGCGTTTGTAAAAAGTACTTGAAAAAGTAAATCTTCAGAAGGTTTTGAAAGTTTAATTTTATTTATTCTTTTTAAAATTTTTTTTACGTCATTTCCATCAGAGCTAGACCACATATTTAAATTAAAATTATTTTCTACTGGGTCAAATATGCCAACTACAGATTGATTTAGATTTTCAATTTTGTTTTCATTAATCTTTACTATTATTTTATTTGCGTCATCTGATAAAATAGGACTTTCTATAGCAATATTTTTTTTTTCATCACCGTCGGCAATCTGTTCATTTTTATTTTTCCATATGTCAACTGGCTCCTCTTCTCCAAACGCAAAGCTAAAAGTTAGGATTGTAAAAAAAAATAAACTAAATATTAATTTATTTAAGTGTAATGAGCTTATCATTGCTAATTTCTTGCTTGATAAGTTTTGTTGGTGCCGGAAAATCTATTTTATCAAGTAAAAATATTCCCACAAAGAAAACTAGAAGAATTAAAATAATTTTTATTATTAAATTCCTACTAATTAAATTTCTATTTGTTCTGGGTCTTAATCTAAGTTGCATAATGCCTAAATTATATTTAGACTGAAAAATAAGACATAATTGTGAAAAATCAAATTTAAAATTTCAGGTAACTGTGAAAAAAAACCTAGTTTTGTTGGGAATGATGGGTGTTGGTAAATCAACTTTAGGTAAAATTGTGGCTAAAAGACAAAATTTGAAATTTATTGATACAGATCTAAATATTGAGAAAAAAAATTCAATGAGAATTTCAGAAATTTTCAAAAAAAAAGGTGAAAATTTTTTTAGGATAGAAGAGGAAATTGAAATTTTGGAAACTCTAAAAAAAAACAAATGTGTTATAGCAATAGGTGGTGGAGCATTTATGAATAAAAAAATAAGAAATATAATATTAGAAAATTCCTTTTCTATTTGGTTAGACATGAATTTAAAAACTTTAAGCAAAAGAGTAAAATGGAACAATAAAAGACCTCTGCTAAATAAAGAAAATCCTAAAGAAATAATCAAAAAATTATTTACTAAAAGAAAAGATTTCTACAAACTAGCAGACTATAAAATTAATTGTAACGGCTTGACCAAAAAAGATATTATAAACAAAATCATATCTGTCTATGAAAAACACTAAATTTATTGTTAAAACAAAAAGTAAATCTTATCCAATTTATTTTGGTAATAATGTTTTAAATTCAACAGGAAAATTAATAAGAAAAAATCTACCCGGTGTAAAAAAAATTGCCATAATTAGTGATAATAAATTATCAAAAATATTATTAAAAAAATTAATTAATTCTTTAAAAAGGTATGAGACTAAATTATTTAGACTCTCTGCAAATGAAAAAACGAAAAGTCTTATTGTTGCAAATAAAATTATTGAACAGCTTTTAAAAAATAATTTTAATAGATCGGATTGTGTAATTGCATTTGGTGGAGGTATCTTTGGTGATCTGTCAGCCTTTGTATCTAATCTTACTAAAAGGGGAATAAAATTTATTAACATACCTACAACTTTATTAGCTCAGGTTGATGCTTCTATAGGAGGAAAAACTGGAGTTAATACCAACCAAGGTAAAAATCTTATAGGAACTTTTTATCAACCTGACTTTGTAATAAGCGATACATCTGTTCTTAAAAGTCTGCCTCAAAGGGAAATAATTGCTGGTTACGGAGAAATATTAAAACATTCTTTAATTTTGGATAGGAATTTTTTCTTTTGGCTCGCCAGAAATGGAAAAAAAATAATATTTAAAAAAAATAATATTTTCATAAAGCACGCCATTATAAAAAGCTGCCAAATCAAGAGCAAGATTGTTAATAGAGATGAAAAAGAAAAAAACTTAAGAATGATATTAAATTTTGGTCATACTTTTGCTCATGGTTTCGAGGCAACAAAAAATTTTTCCAAGAAATTAAATCATGGCGAAGCTGTTATACTTGGTATGATAATAGCAAGTGAATTATCTAATAAAAAAAAACTACTTTCATTAAAAGAACTAGGTTTAATTAAAAATCACTATAAAGATTTAAAATTATTAAAAAATATTAAAAAAATATTTAAAAAAAGTGAAGTTAAAAAAATTGTTAAATATATGAAAAAGGATAAAAAAAATGTAGATAAAAAAATTAATTTAATATTGATAAAAAAAATAGGCAGAACAACAAAGCCTGGGCAAATTTCATTACGTGAAAATGAAATTAAAAAATTTTTAAATTCATACTATTTATAGAAGCTTATTTTATTTCTATTTCAAGTGCATGAATTTTTTTTTTCATTTCTTCTTTTAAAATTGAAAAAATTTCTTTATGTGCTAAAATTTTACTCATATTTCTTAATTTTTTTGATTCTATTATAATCTTAAGATGAAGCTTGCCTGGATCAAATGATTTGTGCTTGGCATGAAATTTTGAATTGTCGATTAATATTATATTTTCTGGTTTAATTTTATTATTAATTTTTTCTTTTATTTTATCATAAATCATTATCATTTCGCTTCTAAATTATCAAAACTTGTAATACTTTTAAACAATGAAAAATATATGTGAATGGGAAAATTGTAATGAAAATGGAGATTTTAAAGCACCGGTAGAAAAAGATAATAGTAAAAATTATCGGTGGCTATGTGAAAATCACATCAAATTATTTAACAAAAACTGGAATTATTTTGAAGGAATGAATCAGGGTGAAATTGAAAATTTTTTAAAATCAGATATTACGTGGCATAGACCCACGCAAAAATTTGGTTCTTCTGATAATTTTTTTAATATTTTATGGAATAATGCATTAAATGATAAATTCAATTTTTTTAAACATGAAAAAAAGATTAGTAGCTTAAACGGAAAAAAATTAACTCAAAAGGACATGGATGCTTTCAAAATTATGGATTTAGAATTCGACTCAAGTTGGCCTACTGTGCAGAAAAAATTTAAAACTCTTGTAAAAAAATTTCACCCTGATAAAAACGCAGGTAATAAACAATTTGAAGATAAATTAAAGAAAATAACTTTGGCATATAGTCATTTAAAAATTATAATGGTGAGTAAATAAAATTATGACAAATTTAAAAGAATTAGTTCCTGATATTAAAGTTTCAGTAAATCAAATTTTTGGAATTGATACCGAAATGAAAGTAGATGGATTTTCAAAAAAAAGTGAGTATGTTCCAGAAATCGATAGCAATTATAAATTTGATCGAGATACAACTTTAGCAATTATTTATGGTTTTTCCTTTAATAAGCGAGTGCTAATTCAAGGGTACCATGGGACGGGAAAATCAACTCATATCGAACAAGTTGCTGCAAGATTAAATTGGCCTTGCATAAGAGTTAATCTGGACAGTCACATAAGTCGTATAGATCTAATAGGAAAAGACGCAATAGTGATTAAAGACAACAAGCAAATTACGGAATTCAAAGAAGGTATTCTTCCTTGGTCAATACAAAATCCTGTAGCTCTAGTATTTGATGAGTATGATGCGGGACGTCCTGATGTAATGTTTGTAATTCAAAGAGTTTTGGAGAAGGAAGGAAGTTTTACATTGCTAGACCAAAATAAAATTTTAAAACAAAATCCGTTGTTTAGATTATTTGCAACCACTAATACAATTGGACTAGGTGATACAACCGGTCTTTACCAGGGCACGCAGCAAATAAATCAAGGACAAATGGACAGATGGAATATAGTAACAACTTTAAATTATTTAAAATTTGATAAAGAACTAGAAATTGTTCTTGCAAAAACAAAAAAATTTAACACAAAAGAAGGTAAAGAAATTGTTTCTAATATGATTAAAGTGGCTGACTTAACAAGAAAAGGATTTGTTAGCGGAGATATTTCGACTGTCATGAGTCCTAGAACGGTAATGCACTGGGCAGAAAATTCAGAAATATTTAAAGATGTAGGTTATGCTTTTAGAGTTACATTCTTAAATAAATGCGACGATTTAGAAAAAAATATAATTGCAGAGTACTATCAGAGATGTTTTGGGGATGATTTGCCAGAATCATCTATTAATATAAAGCTTTAAGTTATCTAAATGGATGAGAAAGAGTTATTAAAAGAAAGATTCAAATCGGCAGTTACATCTGCAGTAAAAGCTATTTCTGAAAATTTTGATTTAGAAATTAAATTTGAAAATAATAAAAGTGTAAAAAAAAACTCTTTAAATTTACCTGAAATTATAAGCCTTAAAAATTTGCAAGACTTTACAAACCTGAGAGCTTTTGCAGATTCAGAAGCTTTAAAAATCAAATACAGAGATAAAAAAACATACTTACAAAATGAACCTAAAGGAGCAACAAGCAAAGAGTTGTATGCCATTGCTGAAAAAATTAGATATGAAAAAATAGGATCTGATAAACTAAAAGGTGTTAAAAATAATATAACCCAGTGTTATGAAAATAAATTTAAGGGAAAAAAAATTGAGGAAATCAAAACCGAAGCGGATGTTCCTATAACGGAAGCTTTTGAATTATATTTAAGAAATCATTTTTTTAAAATAAAACAAAACCAGGCAACAAAAAAAACTTTAAGTTATTGGAAAGAGTTATTTGATAAAAATCTAAATCCAAAACTTAAGCAGCTAGATAAATTTATTGAAAATCAAAATCAATATGGTCATTTGATGGCTAGTTTGATCAACAATCTTGATATAGAGGAGGTTGATTCAAAAAAAAAGGAAGATGAAAAAGAAAATACAAAAGAAAATTCACCCCCCGAAGGAAACGATACCCAAAACAACCAGCCTGAAAAACAAGAAGAACAGGGTATTGATTCTGATTTCAGTATAGCTGAAAATGAGTTCAAATCTGTAAATGAGCCTGAAGATCCTAATGAAACAGCAGAAAAAGAAATTTCTTCAAATCAAAAATTGATAAAAAAAAATTTAGATAAAAAAAAATATAAAATATTTACCAATCTTTATGATGAAGTTAAAAATGCTGAAGATTTAGAAAATGAGAATGAAATATCAAGATTAAGAAAAAATCTAGATCAACAGCTCACAAATTTACAAAATGTCGTTGCTAAACTAGCAAATAAACTTCAAAGACAGTTGTTGGCAAAACAAAACAGATCGTGGGAATTTGATCTAGAAGAAGGCATCCTTGATTCTTCCAAGTTATCGAGAGTAGTTATAGATCCATTCCGTTCACTGTCTTATAAAATGGAAAAGGAAACCGAATTTAAAGATACTGTGGTTACGCTTCTTATTGATAATTCTGGATCTATGCGAGGTAGACCCATTTCCGTTGCTGCAATATGTGCAGACATTTTATCGAGAACACTAGAAAGATGTTCGGTCAAAGTTGAAATTTTAGGTTTCACAACAAAAAATTGGAAAGGGGGAAAAAGTAGAGAAAAATGGAATGCTGAAAATAAACCTCAAAATCCAGGAAGGTTAAATGATCTAAGGCATATTATTTATAAATCAGCAGATAAACCATGGAGGCAATCAAAAAAAAATCTTGGTTTAATGCTTAAAGAAGGTTTACTAAAAGAAAATATTGATGGTGAAGCACTTCTTTGGGCTTTTAAAAGAATTGCATTGAGAAAAGAAGAAAGAAAAATTTTAATGGTTATTTCAGACGGGGCACCGGTTGATGATTCAACTTTGTCTGTAAACTCGGGAGACTATTTAGAAAAACATTTAAAACAAACTGTTAAGTGGATCGAAGAAAATTCTAATATTGAAGTTTTAGCCGTTGGTATTGGTCATGATGTAACTAGATATTATAAAAAAGCAATTAAGATAGCCGATGTGCAAGAGCTTGGAGATGTAATGATCAATCAATTAACTAAACTTTTTTCTGATAAAAATAATAAAACTATACATTAATTTTTTTTTCAATTTCTGAAATTTCCTGAACGCGTGAAAGTAAAATTCTAAAAGGAATTAACATTAAAAGAGCAACGGAAGTTTTAACAAATAAATCTCCTAGGGATAATGTAATCCAATTTGTTTCTGTTCCGTAAAATGCTATTGAAAAAAATAAAAAAGTATCAACACAAGATCCAATTAATGATGAAGCTAATGGAGCGACAAACCAAACTTTTCTTCTTAACCTATCAAATACATAAACATCAAGCAGGTGAGAAGTCAAAAATGCAATACTAGACCCAGCAGCAATTCTTTTTGATATTAAATTTGAAAAATCTGTAGAAAAATATAGAGTTAGAACTATTCCAACAACAAATCCTATATAAACAATTTTTCTTGCAATTAATTTTCCATGTCTTCTATTTGCAAGATCAGTTATCAAAAAAGCGATTGGATAACTAAATGCGCCGTAAGTAAATATATCTTGAAGACCAGCATATTTGACTGGAAATTGAACAAGGTAATTTGACAAAGCAACTACCATGCCCATCAAAAATGCTAAAACGAAAAAAAAACGATTTTCTGTTTTAATCATCAACAACTAAGTTTTTGCAATTATTTTATTTTTTAATTTTTTTGCTTTTGGAGATAATTTAAACGATTTTACGCTTTTAAGGTAAAAGTCTAATCCACCCTTATAATCTACTGTTCTTAATGCAGAATTGCTAACTCTAAGCTTAACATTGCGTTTTAATATATCGCTTTTAAAACTAACATTCTTTAAGTTGGGGAAAAATTTTCTTTTTGCTTTATTGTTAGCATGGCTCACCCTGTGACCTTTTAAAGGTGATTTTCCTGTAAGTTCGCATTTCTTAGCCATATAAATTTCCTTAGGTGTATATAGATCCACTAGGAAATGGAATCAAGTTAATATATTAAAATATTGACAACTTTATTCTTGAGGAATAGTTATATTTAAAGATTTTTAAATGGAAGTTTACTTACCAATAGCCGAAGTTCAAATAAACGTAATATTAATACTTTTTGTAAGTTTCGTAATAGGTTTTTTATCTGGTTTGTTTGGAGTGGGAGGTGGTTTTTTAATGACCCCTTTTTTAATTTTTATGGGAATACCTCCTATTTACGCAGTTGCAAATGAAGCCAATAATATTTTAGCATCGTCAACCTCCGGCACATTAACTCACTGGTTTAAAAAAACCATGGACCTAAAGATGGGTTGGTTAATAATTGGAGGAGGATTATTTGGAACCGCTTTAGGAATGTTAACCTTTGGTTATTTTAAAGGGATAGACAAAATCGATTTAGTAATAACTTTGTCTTATATGTATGTTCTCGCTATCATAGGAAGCTTTATGCTCAGAGATGGGCTTATGGAAATTGATAGAATAAAAAAAAAAGTAATTATAAAAAAAAAATTACATACTCATTATTGGATACATGGACTGCCCTTCAGAATGCGATTTAAAAAATCTCAAGTGTATGAAAGTGCTTTAGTTCCAATAATTTTAGGTATTGTTGTTGGCTTTATTGCTGCAATCATGGGAGTAGGAGGAGCTTTTTTGATGGTGCCAGCAATGATCTATTTAATCGGCATGCCAACAAAATTAGTACCTGGTACATCTTTATTTGTAACAATATTTGTAACTGGGTTTGTTGTTGTATCACACGCCTTTACATATAATACGATTGATTTGGTTCTTGTTTTAATTTTAATTGCAGGATCCATTGCAGGTGTACACTCTGGGCAAAAAATTGGGCAAAGGCTTCAAGGGTCAGAATTAAAAACTTTACTATCGTTGCTTATGATTTCAGTAGGAATTCTAATGGCATATGATACGTTTTTTAGAACTGGAAAACCAAGCATTAGAATTCCAACTGATAAAGTTGTAGAGATAAGCGAATTTGGAAATACAATTTATAATTTATCAACTAATCACCCAATTGTTTATGGAATTTCTTCAATCTTCTTAGCTTTGGTTGCTGGTGTAGCTGTATCTTTTTTAAGAAGACAAATAAGCAGATGGAGATCTGAACGAATGAACAAACCTGCAATGTATTGATGAATACAACGCTGTCTATTGCTTTTTTAGCTGGATTAATTAGTTTTTTATCTCCATGTGTTCTTCCATTGATTCCTGGATATATATCCTATATTTCCGGAAACTCCTTAGAAAAAATAAAAGAAAGAAAAAAAAATTTAATAATTTTTAAAACAATTTTTTTTACTTTAGGTTTTTCTTTCGTTTTTATAGCTTTGGGCTCAGCAGCGTCCTTTATTGGAAATTTATTTTTAACAAACTCTAATATTTTAAGAATCTTCGCTGGTATAATTATAATATTTTTTTCACTTCAAATAATCGGAATCATTAATTTTAATTTTATGAATAAAG
>Ga0208764_10000869_pt1 | contig 19539 bp, 21 predicted proteins | sample ETNtaG_18_FD_185762 | JGI IMG/M metagenome (GOLD analysis project Ga0208764, IMG submission 185762) | Marine microbial and viral communities from oxygen minimum zone, Eastern Pacific Ocean - ETNP201302SV91 (SPAdes) (version 2) | ecosystem: Environmental > Aquatic > Marine > Oceanic ... | reverse complement strand
GATCTGCTTCGCCCTTCGCTTCTAGCAAAGGAGGTGGTGATGACAGCAAAGTTCGGCGCTTTAGAGCCTTGGTGGAACTCATACGACGAAGACGACGAGAATTTAGCCATATACCAATTGGAAAGACTTGGAATCGGCGGTCTAGCCAACCGTTCATTTGGCTCCTTATCTTCAGGAGAGAAACAAAGAACTCTTATTGCGCGAAGTCTAATGAGCGATCCCAAAATTCTGTTACTGGATGAGCCAGCATCTGGTCTTGATTTACCTGGAAGAGAAAATCTTTTACAAAGCTTAAAAGATTTAGCTGGGGACCGTCTCTCCCCACCTGTGATTATGGTGACACATCATGTGGAAGAAATCCCTGAGGAATTCACTCATTTGCTTCTCCTGAAAGGTGGTACCAATCTGATTTCAGGTACGATTTCAGAAACCCTGACTAGTGACAATCTTTCAGAATGTTTTGATATGGAATTGAATCTTCAGAACCATTCTGGCCGTTGGAATGCTCAGGCAGTGCCTCATCAGAAGATCTCCGACTGAATCACAAGCAACGTTCCGCTGCTAATAGATATTAGACCGGTTTCGTTAACTAATTCGTTGCTAAGACCAAGTGTTGAATTTGGTTTAAGGGTTGCATCATCCAATTCCCACTTAAAGCCTGTTGTGCTAACTCCTGTTACTTCTCCTGCGTGAGCAAAGATTGAAACCGCCTTATTCCCTCTCTTAGGTATTTCAATTTTTTCTTTCACAACGGTGATTAAAGAGTTTGAAACTATTGCTCTGCATGGGATTGATGAAATATTCTCTGAGGCAAATAGCGCAAATACGCCAAAGAGTTGATCGATTCGTCCAAGCCCGGAGTCAATCAGAAGTAACGATTCGCAATTTTGAATTGCGTATTCCATAGCTAGTTCCAGATCTGATTTATCTTTATCTCTGGGGAAGGCGATTATTTCTACATTATTCTTTTTTGCCCAAGAGAGTCCTTTTGTGGAAACAGAATCAAGATCTCCAATGAGTACATTGGGACGACATCCTAGTGCTAACGCGTTATCTAGTCCTGAATCAGCAGCTATCACGAAGCTCTTCTCATCAACAAAAGTTAATATCTCCGCTGAGGGTGTTGGCCCACCGCTAAAGATCACTGCTTCGCTTATTCTTTTCCCATTCATAAACACTTCTCTTTTGAGAGATTTCGGAGCTACTAACTTTTTTCTACTCTACCGGATCTCAAGTTCCTCCAAGCTAGCAACGCAGCTGCGCTAGCTCCGGCAATACCAATCAGAATTGAGTTAGTAGCTGAAAAACTTAATGCAGCTGCTAGTAAAACCATTACTACAAATCCTCCCACTATTGACAATGGGTATGCGAGGCAACCCAATCGCGGCGGTGTGCTTTCCCAAGATTCCATGTGGCTGTTAACCCGACTCCATCACTCGCTGCGATACTTGCAACTTTCGTTTTGACTTTGACCCTTCAATAGTCACAGATTTTGTAATAGTTCTATACACCAATGCAGATTCTTTATTTTTAGATTTTCCTGAAACAAGAGTAGCTCGTTCTCTACTGGGAGCCCAAAAAGCAAATCCCACTGCACCGATAACGGCAATGACTAAAGATGCCCAAAGCGCTTGATTCCAGCCATTGACAACTGACTGCCTTACTTGTTCCAAAAGATCAAAACCCTTCTCAGCTAACTCGGAAGCTACCTTTGGGGCGACTGCGGGTGTTTCTTTTACTGCGGCAATTACATCTTCAGGGAAACCGTCTATCTTAGAAATTGAATTCCTATAACCACTATTAAAAACGGACCCTGCTATTGCTATCCCGATCACAGCCCCAAGTTCTCGCAGCACATCATTTAAAGCCGAGGCAACACCCTGTTTTTCGGATGGCAAAGCAGATACTAAGATCTCCGTTGCGGGTGGTGACACTAGCCCCATACCAGCCCCGTAAAGAATCAAGACTACTGTCAACAGCTTTAAATCAGTTGATATTCCTGCAGTTGTACCTACATAGAATGCTGTGCCAAGCAACAAGAAACCGCTTGTTCCAACTATCCTAAAACCTAACTTTCTGGATAAGGGGATTGCCATCATCGAAGCAGGGAAAAGCCCTATAGCTGCCAGCAAAAAACTCAGACCTGTATCTAACGGTCCGTAGCCTATAACGAAGGCCAGATAAGGTACGGTAACGAAAAAGAAACCGAACGCTAGGGAAAACTGGATCAAAAGAGCGAACGAACTTGAACGTACTCCTTTATCCGAGAATATTCTGAGATCCAAAAGCGGCTTTGCAGTCCTTAATTCCCAACCAATGAAAAGTGCAAGGAAAACTCCCCCGATAATAAAAGCCATCAGAATAAGAGTTGATGCCCAACCTTTCGTGGGTCCTTCCATGACTCCGAAGACGATTCCTCCGATAGCTAATAGGGACAAAAGAGTGCCAACTGGATCTAGGTTAGATTCTTGCGGGGCTGAGGACTCCGGGAGAAACACCCAGCACAGGACAAAAATACCTAAGGAGAGTAATGCCATGACCATGAAAACCGATCCCCACCAGTAACTCTCAAGTAACGCTCCCGATATTAGGATCCCAAGAAATCCTCCGGAAAAAACAGCAGCTGTCCAAATTGCGACACCTTTCGCTTTTTTATTTTCAGGCAGTGTTGTGGTAATCGTTGAAAGTGTTGCAGGAAAAATAAATGCAGCACCAATCCCGCTAAAAGCCCTTAACGCTACGACTAGTTTCGCTTCAGAAACCCCAATGAAATCTAGATCTTGTGTAAATAAAGTGGCGCCATTTGCCAACGCTAAAACAAAAACTCCAAAAAGAAGCATTCGTCTTCGCCCAAACCTATCTCCCAAAGCACCTGCGGGCAGAAGCAAAACGGCTAAGGAAAAGGCATAAATGTCAACCATCCATTGAATATCTGATTGGCTAGCTCCGAGCCCTCTTGAGAGTTCAGGTATAGCCACATTTAGTGAAGAGATATTAGCTACAACTAAAACAGCCGCGGAAATAGTTGCGATCAGAATAAACGTTGTGTTGCCCTTAACCCTGACGAATTTCATCGTTCAAGTTTGTCATCGCTTTGTTTTCTTTGGTGGATCCCGCGAATTCTCTTGCCCACACGACACTTGTCATACCAGCTTAATAGTTTTAGGTAATGGAATTTGTGTGGTGTAAACAATGCGGTGAAGAGCCCGCATGGATGGGTGACTGGTGTGCGCCGTGCAAAGATATTTACGACAAAACCTGTGCCACGAAGAAACAACACGAATTCCATACTCAAAAGTACGTGGTAGTGGCTTGGGAAAAACCTGTGGCTTCCCTTTATTGGCGTTCACCAAACCGGCCTGGTGGAAGCGCGAACAATTAGATATTTTTTCTCACATCAAAAGGGTTGCTATCTTAATGAAATGAGAGAGAGCAAGAATCAGTTACTTCAAATCACTTTGAACGAAGATCCTGCTATCTGGGAGTCAGTTGGTTTCAAGGTGAGTCAACTAGAGAATGGGGATTCATTTTTTACGCTCGGCACCGTTCAATTCCTCTTTGCAACTTTAGATGAACCGAAGGGCATTTCTTCCATGAAAGCACTTGGGGTGGGAGAACCGATTGATTCCCTTCCGTTTGGAGCAATTGAAACTACAGATATGGAACAAGTCCTTTCGCTCCCAGATGAAGCCCATCCAAATGCTATTTCAAGGATCGATCATGTCGTAGTAACTACATCTGATTGCGACCGAAGCACTTCAGCATTTCATGCTGCAGGAATCAAATCACAGCGAATACGAACTTTCGGTGATCGGAACAACTTGGTTCGTCAAACATTTTTTTGGCTGGGGAATGTAATACTCGAACTTGTCGGACCAGATACGAAATCCGGTGATGATCCTGCTATTTTCTGGGGTTTGGCCCTTGTTTCAGATGATATTCAAAAAACGCTTTCCACTTTGGGGAATTCTTGTACTCCTTTAAAGGAAGCAGTCCAAACTGGTCGCAAAATTACGACCCTTAGAACTCGTGATATTGGTATCAGTATCCCTATCGCGATTATGACGCCACACCACTAGAGATCTTTTGTTTGACTTCCATGGAATGCACCAACTGTGCTCATGTCTTTGAATTAAGATGAAATAATGGGTATTCCTGCATTATTTGACCTCTCCGGCCAGACAGCTGTTGTGACTGGGAGCGGGAAAGGCATTGGTGAAGGAATAGCTAAACTTCTCTCTGAAGCAGGGGCGAATGTTGTTATATCTTCAAGAACTGAGGAAGATATAAAGAAAGTAGCAAACCAGATAACATCTGATGGAGGAGCAGCTATTCCCATTGTTTGTGATGTCACTGAAGATGATCAGGTTCATGCTCTTGCTAAAGGTGCGTTAGATACGTTCGGGAAAATCGATATCTGGGTTAATAATGTTGGAGGAAGTACTGGTCGTATCCCATTGAAAGAACTCACGAGAGAAGATTGGGACCAAACAATTGCGTTGACTTTGACTTCGGTTTTTGTTGGCTGCCAAGTCGCAGCAATGCATATGGATGAGGGAAGCATTATCAATATCTCTTCTAGGTCTTCATGGGGGGCGGTTCCAAACAACTCGCATTATGCTGCAGCAAAAGCCGGTGTAAATGTACTCACTGCTTCTTTGGCTCATGAATTAGGTCCGGAAATACGATGCAATGCTGTGGCATCAGGTGCCGTTCCAACTGAAATTTTCTTTGAAGTGATGGGTTTAGAGCCCGATGACCTTCCGGCATACGCTAAAGAAACTGGGGTTCCTCTTGGACGCCTTGGAAGCCCTCAAGATATAGCTGGGGCGGTATTGTTTCTATGTTCAGAAGCTTCATCATGGATGACTGGTGAAGTGATGACTGTCAGTGGCGGACGCTAATTACTGAAATGCTGGTTCATTAAGTTCCAGAACATTGTCGAGCAGAATTTTTTTCTGGTCTTCCTTTGAGAATTCCTTAAGTTCAACAGCGTAATCTAACGGTGTCGGCATGCCCTCTATATGTGGCCAATCTGAGCCAAACACAACTCGATCAGTTCCCATCAATTGAGCAACTTCGTATGGGTCATCTTCCCAAAAAGGGTTAATCCAAACATGTTTTTTGAACAACTCCAATGGATCTTCTTTAAACCAGCCCATTAGTTTATTTTTCTGTTGAGGAAGTTTCCTAAAGAGATCTGGCAGAAAGCTTGAACCATTCTCTACGGAAACGATTCGTAGATTTGGGAACCGTTCATACATTCTTTGCAATGACATTGTCATTAACCAATCAAGAGCTGCTCTTTCAATATTGAAGGCTTTGATTGATGGTGCATACGAGGCTCCACCTCCAAAGCTTGCCCCGAACCCATCCTCAGCATATCCCTGTGACGAATATCCACTATCGCCAGCATGAATAACCAATGGAATCCCTGCGTCATTCAACAACGACCAAAATGGGTCAAACATCTTGTCCGCAGGCGATTTAGGACCATCAACTGTCCACACGGCCGCAGGTCTTATACAAATTACACGAGCTCCATTTTGGATAGCTGTTTGTAACTCTTCGACAGCGAAATCAACATCGCAAAGGCTAATGTAAGGTGCTGCAAAGATGGTGTTCCTATAGTTGCAACCCCAGTCTTCTTCTAGCCATTTATTAAATGCTCTGAAGAGAATTTTTACAGCTTCAACATCTTCCTTAAGAAGTTCTTCGTAAAGAACACCTAAAGTAGGGAATAGCCATATTCCTTGTAAGCCTTGTTCTGAAATTTTTTGCACACGTGCATCTCTGTCCATGTATTCATTTGGGAGTGGTTCACGATCTTTCAGCATTTCTAAAGGGGATCGCCCAGAAGGGTTACCTCGGAAATAGTCATGCAAAGCTCCTGGTTTAGCGATTGGGTTCCAGGTCGGATTTGCTACTGCCGTACTTATTTGGCCTCCAACTATATGGTGTTTTCTTCCTTTTATTTCACACCATTGGACACAACGTCGCTGCCATTCTTTCGGAACATGTCGAGTGAATGCATCTTCTGCTTCGTAATAGTGGTTGTCACAGTCAAAGGGAATGAAGCCTAGTTCTTCCACTAACACTTCCCTCCTCTTAGATTACCCAAATCTCTATTCAAATTTAATGTATCCAATTAACACCTGAAAGTCATGTTACGTTCAATTCTCCCTCATTGCCGTTTTCGTTATTCATCATATGATGCGCAGCCGTATTGAAATACTCCGTCATGGCTTCAAGGATTCTAGTTTCTGGCTTCATTTTGGCTAATGCAAAATCCATGCTTGATAGCCAGGCGTCTCTTTCTGTTTCCCCTATGGGGAATGGAGCATGCCGCATCCTCAATCTGGGGTGCCCTCGTTTATCGGAATAATGGGACGGGCCACCCCAATACTGAATTAAAAAATCAGCAGTATTTTTCTTTGATTCAGACAGATCTTCGGGATACAGGTGACGAATCTGGTTTTGAGATTCAACATGTTCGTAGAAATGATCCATAAGTTCGTAGAACCATTCATTGCCTCCGACAAGGTCATATACGGTTCTTTCTGCGCCAACCCAACGAACGTTCATAAGAAGAGTCTAGAGGGGGCTAGTCGCTTCCTTCTGCGATTTCTCTAATCAGCGTTACTGTTTCAGATACTGAAGTCGCTGAAATCACTATCCCACGGTTCTTCAGAGACACAAATCCATAGCTCACCAACGAATTTAGAAAATCACTAAGCGGACCCCAGAATTGACCATCATCAAGAAGAACTACAGGTTTATAAATGTCTGGTTCATGCATCCTTAGTTTCGTCCACGTTGCTGCTTCGAAAACTTCTTCTAGCGTCCCCATACCTCCAGGTAGCGCTATGAACACATCCGCTAACGCATACATTCTTCTTTTTCGCTCATGCATATCAGAAGTCACTACTAGTTCTGTGAGACCAGGGTGTGCTATCTCCCGATCAGAGAGGGCTTTGGGAATCACTCCTATCACTTCTCCCCCTTCTTCAAGAACCGCATCAGCGACCGCGCCCATTACTCCGATTTGAGCACCACCGTAAACAAGTCGAGCATTCTCTAGAGCTAACGCTTTCCCGAGTTCTCTAGCAAGTTGCACAAAACGGTTATCTGTACCCTCCTTAGAGCCACAAAACACGCACACACTTATTTTAGCCACCCTCTGAATCTACAATACTTTCTGCGGCTTTCTCTTTCTGCTCTCAACTCTGGCAAAATACCTAAATGAAGAAATTAATAGCGCTTGACATGCCTTGTGGAGATTCGTTCCTATCTAGTGTAAAAACTGCTTGGGATGATGGAGATGCTGTACTTCCGATAGATCAACGGTTACCCCATGATACAAAGACAGCAATTGTTGCACAGTTTCGAGCATCTGCCGTGATTGACAAAAGTGGAAAATCAACACTAAGAGGAAGTCCCGTTGAATCTGACGATGCTTTAGTGATAGCAACAAGTGGCACGACCGGATCCCCGAAAGGGGTTGTTTTGACCCATGAGGCAATGAAAGCGTCTTCAGAAATAACATCTAATGCTTTGTTTGTGCAACCCGATTCTGATATCTGGCTCTGCTGCCTTCCAGTCTCACACATTGGAGGGTTTTCAGTCATTTCTCGATCTATACATACTGGGACCAGTTTAGAAATGCATACCGATTTTGATGCTTCAAAATGTGAAGAAGCTGCACGAAACGGAGTTTCTCTTGTTTCTCTTGTCCCAACTGCACTTAAACGTATTGACAGCACGATATTTAGAAAAATTCTCATTGGAGGATCCGCAATGCCACCGATTCTTCCTGCGAATGCGGTCTCAACATATGGAATGACAGAAACTGGGAGCGGCATTGTCTATAACGGACTTCCATTAGAAGGAGTGGGAATAGAGATTAGAGATGGCGAAATTTACGTCCGAACACCCACCCTGTTCAGAACCTACTTGGATCAGCAACCAGAACCACGCAGTGGTTGGTTCGCAACAGGAGATGCTGGCCACATTGACGAAGGCGGAAAATTAGTTGTGTCGGGAAGACTAGACGATGCCATTATTACTGGCGGTGAAAAAGTTTGGCCAGCCGTAGTTGAACGTCATATCAACACCCTTCAATTGTTTCGTGAAGTGATAATCGTAGGGCGCCCAGACAGTAACTGGGGCCAAGTGGTAACCGCTATTGCCATACCTAGTAATCCAGAGAAAATCCCGACTATAGAGAACCTTCGTGAACAACTAGATCCCTTTCTTCCTCGTTACGCCCTGCCGAAAGCAATTGAAATAGTCGATCATTTACCTCGAAATTATTCCGGGAAAATCTTAAGGAATGAAATCTAGGTTATTGATCAAGGTTAATTGATCCATCAATAGGTATGAGAGGGAACATACGGTCATCTTTGATATAGCCCGCTGTTCCCAACCCATGAGTAACATTAGGAGAGACGCATGCTGCTAAGTGGCACCATGCCCGCAATCCTACAGGCCCATCATACGTAGATGAGATAACGATCTGGATACCGCTTTTCTTTGCGAACTCAGAAATTTCAAGAGTGGCATCTATCCCCCCAACTAGCAGTGGTTTGATAACGATGTAATCCATAAGTAGTTTCCGCAAAGCGAATTCGCGATTCTTGTCTAACAAAGTCAAATCATCTGTCGCTATTGGGGCAGAAACCGTTTCACGTAATTGGATGAGTTGTTCAAGGTCACCTACAGGGTCTTCCACATATTCAAGTCTTTCCCCAAGAATGTTTTGGGCGAACTTAATGTTCTTAACAGCGGTATCCAATGACCATGTTCCGTTTGGATCTAAGCGGACTCTCTCTGTTGATTTAATGTTTTCGGCCAATATCCGAATTCTCTCTAAATCATCACTGAAGCCTAACTTGATTTTAAAAACAGTGCTTCCTTGTTTCTGCAGCACTTCTAATGCTTTCGTGAATTCTTCTATATTTGTTCCACCTATAAGACTGTTCACCTTGATTGAATTCACAGTCCCTCCGAGTAGCGCCCAAAGAGGTGTCTTCGTTTGTGCTTCTTTAAGATGCCACTGAGCCATTCCGAAACCAGCGCGAACTTCATTGGATAATCCAATACCATTTTGTCCGGATATTTTTTTAAGCTCTTCCCTTACTTCTTGGCCTGTAATATCAGACCAACCCGGAAGAGGCATAATTTCTCCTTCGCCATACTTCCCCCCATTTTCAACCCTGACGGAGTATCCATTTCGTTCAACAATTTCTCCTTTGGCTGTGACAATAGGTTGAGTCAATTCGTAGGAAATTCTTTTGGTTTGAATCATCCTAACGTCCTTGTTTATCTAGAAAGCGAACAATCACATCAGATATTTCTCTGGGTTGTTCATAATGGACTGCGTGACCTGCATCAGCGATAATCTTTATTTCCGAGTTCGGAATTTTGCTTTCCATTGATTTCGCAATTTCAATAAATTTCTGGTCTTTCTCACCTACTATAAGAAGAACTGGAATTTTAATTTCATGTAATTTATGCCAAAGTGAGTCCATCACTCCAGTTCCAGCCATTCGAAGATGGTTCGCTAGCCCATGACTTCGATGGCTTAATCTTATGCTTCGAATTTTTTCCTGTTTCTCTAAAGAAAGGGATTTCTGCGATTCAAAGATGGGTCTATTCTCCCAATAGTGAACGAACTGTTCAAGACCATGGTCTTCTATTTCTGCTGCAATTCTTGAATCTTGAGTAGAGCGTAACTGCCTATCTTGATCGTTTTCTATTCCGGCTGTACCTCCAATCAATACAAGCGAATTGAGAGTTTCTTGCCTATCCATAGCATACGTTAAAGCCAAACGCGCTCCCATTGAATACCCTAGAAGGTCTAGCGGTTTTCGCAGATAAATTTCTATTACGCTATCTAACTGCTTTACCATTTCTTTCATATGGTACGGAGTAAGTTCAATTGGGCAAGGACTTCTTCCATGTCCAATTAGGTCAGGAGCAACACAATTGTAGGGAAGAAGATTTGAAAGTTCCTGCATTGTTTCATGGCTTCCTGTGAAACCATGAAGCATAAGCACAGTGTTTATCTTTTCGATATTAGGCACATATAGAGATGTATTTTTTTGTTGCATTTCTCGCTACCTGGAAAATTCGATATTGAAATTTTCCCTGATCTTTTTAACACCATTGACAGTTGCCGTGGTATCGGTTTGGCACCAGATTACCTTTAACCCTCCATCAGCAAGAGATGACCTAACCTGTTCGGTTAGTTCCTTATGGGAAGTGGGTTTCACTACAGGGATACCTGAAGCGGTTAACATTTCTGGTAATTGCCCATTAGGTGGAGTCACGTAGAACCTATCGAACGTTTCAGTTTCTATAGACTCTGATATTGGCAGGAAGGAAAATATTCCCCCTCCACCATTATCAAAGACAACTACCGTCAGGTCTGTTTGTAAATGGCCAGCTGCGAGGAAACCCCCTATGTCATGAGTTGCCGCGATATCTCCGATGATTGCAAGAACTTTTCTGCCCGTCCCATGTGCGACCCCAACGCTGGTTGAGACAAGACCATCAATTCCATTAGCTCCTCTATTGCTGATGGTTCGAAATGAAGTACCGGAATTCAGAAATGCTAGTTCAGCGTCTCTAATCACCATAGAATTTGAAAGCACTATCGTTGCTTCATCGGGAACCCCCATACGCGCAGCATGAATTGCCGAAATTTCACTTTCATCAGTCGCTATTAGATCCCGTATAACGGAATTAGCTATAGCATCGGCTTCTTTCCAGTTCTGTAACCAATTAGAGGTAGGACGTATTTGCTTCTCTGAATCTGAGAAGGAACTGAATGGATTTCCCTGATAGGCTTCCGTCACCTGATGGGATGGATCACTCCAATCCGTTCCAGGAGCAATGAGTATTTGTTTTTTGGGAGGATTTTTGCTTATCCAATTTCTGTACCCCTTTGAAGTAGGAGTTAACCCAACATGGATGATTACTTCAGTCTCTTCAAGGCTCTCGGTGAAAATACCTGATCCGCAAAGTATTTCTCCAGTTGTAATAACGTTTGATTTTTCTTCTATTGACCCACCTCTTATTTGAGATCCAGGGTCAGCCAGAATAGGCCAGCCAGCAATCTGGCTAAAGAGGATAATTTGTTGCAGGGTTTCGCATGGAAGATCGTTCGGCCCAACAACCACTAGCCCTCTTTCATATTGTGTTGCTAATCCTTTGAGCCTCTTACCAGTTCTAGGGGAATCATGTGTGATTTCAAATGGCTTTAGTGTTGATTCAGGGATGATAAGTTCAATATCTGGCTCAAGAGGTTCACGGAAAGGCCAGTTCAAATGGACAGGCCCTCTTGCTGCCATTGAACGTTCCCAAGCACGCAAAGCGACATTCCGTGCAAACATTTCATCTACTTCTGCAACTACAGGAAGGTCATAGCTCCAACGAGTATTCACTCCGAACAAATTAGCTTGGTTTATCGTTTGACCTGCTCCCCATTGTCTCTGCTCTGGAGGTCGGTCAGCAGTGCATACGATCATCGGAACCCCAGCGTGATTAGCTTCTACTACCGCTGGTAGATAATTTGCAGAAGCTGTCCCTGATGTGCAGATCAAGATGCAAGGAACCCCAGAAGATTTGGCATTCCCGAGTGCATAGAAACCCGCACTTCGTTCATCAAGGAAAATCCTCGTCTTCAAACCAACAGTGTGCGCTGAAAGAACGAGTGGAGTACTCCTCGAACCCGGAGAAATGACTACCTCTTCCACACCAAGGGCTTTCATTTCTGTAAAGAAACGAATGCAGAATGGGTATGGGGAGCGTATTTCGCTATCAGTTGATGTTTTCATATTCACTCTATAAAAGTCTAGGAGTAAAGAAGCCCGAGACCTAACTTCACCCGCCTTAAAGATCCATTACCCTTTTGCATTTCCCAGTATCAGATTACGCTCAATATGTGGATCTAGAACCTTTGAAAGCGATAATTGGACCAGATGTGGTCGTGGAGGATCAAGAGATAATCTCTGGGTTCACTAATGACTGGACTAGAAGATATCGCGGCCATACAACTGCTATTGCTTTCCCAAACTCAACACCAGAGGTTGTTGAAATTCTTAAGTGGTGCTCAGAGAACAAAATCTGTGTCGTTCCGCAAGGGGGTAATACAGGAATGGTAGGTGGGAGTATCCCTATGCGCGGCGAATTGATTCTTTCATTAAAGAAAATGTCCAAAGTCGAATTTGTTAAAGGGACCTATGGTCACCTAATTGCAGATGCAGGAGCTACTCTATCTGCTGTTCAAAAAGAGGCCGCGCGAAATGGCTGGATGTATGGAGTTGACTTTAGCGCACGTGAATCGGCAACCATAGGGGGCACTATCGCAACAAATGCCGGAGGCAACCACGTAATTCGCTATGGTGACACCCGAAAACAATTAATTAGTTTGGAAGCTGTTACTGCTGAGGGAATTACTGTTGGAGATGTCCGTGGCTTGATAAAGGATAATACGGGTTACCACTTACCTAGTTTGTTGTGCGGAAGTGAGGGAACACTTGCGATAATAACCCGAGCTCGGTTACGCCTATGGGCAAAACCTGAAGAAAAGGTCGTCATGATTTTAGGTCTAGGATCTTCAGAGGAAGCCCTTGACATTGTCACCCTTTTTGCAAGCACGAATGAAGATATCCAAGCTTGCGAAGTTTTTTTCCGAAATGGACTAGCTCTCGTATGCGAGCGTTTTGATTTGGAAACATTATGGGAAGATAGGCATTCCACGTATTTATTACTTGAATTCGGTGGGCCGAAGGGAGTTCTGGAGCGACTTGATACAAGCGAAAATGGGTGGATCCTCAAAAACAATGAAGCTGTCGCAATTGGTGTGGATGAAACCAGTCGATCACGACTATGGCGTTACCGGTCATTACACACTGAAGCGATTTCAGCTTTAGGGATCCCTCACAAACTTGACGTGACTATCCCCCATCATCAACTTCCATATTTCATTGACACGGTTGATTCAATTGTTAAGGGATGCGCTCCAGATGCTGAAACGTATCTATTCGGCCATGCTGGTGATGGCAATATCCACGTTAATGTCATGGGGCCCAGTGAAAATGATTTAACAGTGGATGAAGCAGTTCTTGAGTTTGTGGCTTCTTTGGGGGGAAGCATTTCTGCCGAACATGGAATCGGTAGAGCTAAATCAACATACCTAAACCTCCGGAGAACGCCTGAAGAAATAGCATTATTTAAGGGGTTAAAAGATGCTTTTGACCCCACAGGGATACTGAATCCGGGTGTGATTTTTGACGAATAGTTTCTCTCTATTTACATATTTTTATAAAGAAAATCATTAAGTTGGCGGGAAATTACCCTCCAGATGCTTTTGTTTCGGCAATAATGGATTATCCCTCCGTGAGTATTTTTATTGGGAACAAGGAGAAATCAGAAAATGGTCTCAAATAGTGAAAATTTGTCCATTGAAATTTGCCCTTCGATCCTTCCCGCTGACTTCAGTTGCCTAGGAGATGAAGTCCAGATGTTAGAAGATTCAGGCGCTGACAGAATCCATTGGGATATCATGGATGGAAATTTTGTACCCAATTTAACTGTCGGCCCAGATGTTGTTGCTTCATGCAGGAAATGTGTCTCGATCCCATTTGAAGCTCATCTTATGGTTGAAGACCCTGACCTGTTGGCCCCTCTCTACGTGGAAGCCGGGTGTGAATTAATCATGGTTCACGTTGAGTCAGTTCGGCATCTTGATAGAACCCTCAATGAAATTATAAAATTAGGTGCTAAAGCCGGCGTGACATTAAATCCTTCTACACCTCTAGAAACTATAGAACACGTGCTCCATTTGGTTGATCAGGTTCTAATTATGTCTGTGAACCCTGGATTCGGGGGGCAGAAATATTTGGCGTCGCAAGAACCCAAGATCACGAATCTCAAAAAATCTATTATTGAACATAGCCTTACAGTTGATATTGAGATTGATGGCGGAATAAATGAAGGAACTATAGCCCAAGCAACCTCCGCTGGAGCTAATATTTTTGTCGCAGGAAGCGCAATCTTTAATCATCCAAAGGGTCCTGCGAACGCTATCTCTGATTTGAGGGAGATAGCTAAAAATTCTTAAAATGAATAGAGTTTCCTATCTTCTTGCCCCTATTCTTTGCGTAGCAATTTTTGTTGGGTGTTCATCAAACCCTCAAGAAGACCCTTTAGCTTTTTGTCAGAAATTCCTTGAAGTAGCTTCTCCAGATGCCCCTTTGAATAATTTTGATTTTGATGAACCCAATAGCGTTACGATAGCAGAACAAGATTTGACAAGTTTCGCCGAAATGGCTCCTACCTCTATCTCTGAAGAGGCTCAAACTGTTGCGAATCTTTATAAAGCCATACTTCAGGCACTTGTCTCTGTTTCAGCCAATGAACGCCCTAATGCTTTACAGCAATTCCAAACAGATATTGATGAAGCATCAAGTTCGGTTGAAGCCTTGTCAACTTATGGTCGAACCGAATGTGGTGTGGTTTTTAAGGAAGATAACCCAGTCCCAGTAGCACCAATTCCTTTAGATCTAAACAACTAGAAGTACTACTGCTTCTTTAGTCAACTTCTCCTCTAGTCGTAATGACATGGTCAACAATGCCATATTCCTTTGCTTCTTCGGCAGTAAACCATCTATCTCTGTCTGAATCTGTCCGTACTTGGTCAACAGTTTGCCCTGTATGCTCTGCTATCAACTCGGCCATCAGTTTCTTTATATAGCTTAGTTGTTCTGCCTGGATCGCAATATCGGAAGCTTGACCTTGGATACCGCCTAGGGGTTGATGCATCATTATTCTTGCATGCTTTAATGAGTACCTTTTCCCGGAAGTTCCTGCTCCAAGCAGGAATTGCCCCATTGACGCTGCCAAACCTAAAGATAAAGTTGCGACATCTGGTTTAATCAGTTGCATCGTGTCATAAATTGCCATTCCTGCTGTAACAGAACCCCCAGGAGAATTAATGTATAGCCATATATCCTTATCAGAGTCTTCACCTTCTAGGTACAACAATTGAGCGGTGATCTCTTTAGCTATCTCATCGTCAACAGTATCCCATAGCATCACAATGCGGTTTCTCAATAGCTGTGAATAGACGTTAAATTGCCCCGCCATTCGGGAAACGTCGTCGGATGCTTTAGTAGGTATAGCCATGTTCTGAATGCTCCTAATTTTTAGGTTCTAATTATTTTCAATTTTAGAGGCTCCAACGTCGGAAGCCATATTTTAACTCTATTGGTGCGCCGGGTGGGACTTGAACCCACACATCCTAATGGACACAGGGACCTAAACCCTGCGCGTCTGCCAATTCCGCCACCGGCGCTTGGTTTCGTAAGGTTATCTGCGTTACGGGAATAACTGACAATGATTCGAAGTGGTGATAGCTCATGGTTCATTCGGTCTAAAAAAAGGCGGTGAGATAATGTCTGCTAAGCCCTTTACGTATAAGCCAGCTGGAGCTCGACCTGTTGCTCTCTTAACTCCTGTGGGGTCGATAAATCCCGGTGTTGCCTTTACTTTTCTTGAGAAATTCGCTGGATCAATACCGCTCCGCCAAACGGATTCATAGACATGTCTCAAGTCTGAAATTGTGAATTGCTCATCGACGAAAGCAGTGGCGAGCGTTGTGTATTCAAGTTTGGACGCTGCTCGCTCAAGACCATCTCGGAGCATGTTTGCGTGGTCAAATGCTAAAATTGGACCTTCATCGGTGTCAAGTGAAGGGTTAAATTCAGGTAAATCATCTACTGCCCAAAAGCGTGCTGATCTTGCGTCGGAACCTGCCCGAGGGGTTCCTGGGTCTGGCATAAATGCAAGATATGCAACTGATGTGACCCTCATTTTTGTATCTCGAGCATCTCTACCAGGCGTTGAATATGTCTGCAATTGTTCCAAATGTGCTGGTTCTGCTGTTAGTCCTGTTTCTTCGGCAAGTTCCCTGAGAGCAGTTTGCGTGATCGATTCATCTGGATTGAGATGCCCACCTGGTAATGCCCATGAACCACTTTGAGGTGGGTTGGCTCTCTCAACAAGAAGAACAGCTAACCTTCCAGATCGAATAGTCAGTAAAATCACATCAGCTGTTACCGCATTCGGTGGGTAATCTCGCGGTTCATAATTTGCAACGAATACGCGATCTTCATCAGAGAGCCGTTCTTGGGCAATGATTTCATCGTTTCCCATTAGTGTCCCACTATTCCCACGCCAGCCTTCTCAAGTTCTGAAATTGTGGATTCCACATTCTCTGGAGAAACCGCTGCGGATAATTGAGTTAGAACTCTTGTTTCATAACCATGGTGAACGCTATCAATCGCTGTGGCTTTCACACAATAATCGAGGGCTAACCCTACGACATCGATATGGGTTACATGATTTCTTTTAAGAGTTTTATTTAACCCTCTCTCTTGTTCATCAACTCCTTCAAAGCCAGAATAAGCTGCATTGAACATGCCTTTTTTGACCTTATGTGTTATGTGGTGCATGACATTAACTAGTTCAGGATGCAGTTCAGCTTCTTTCGAACCAGCTAATCCATGCTTAGGCCAACTATCTACATAATCAGGGCTTTCAGCGAAGTGAGGGCCTGGTTGTATATGCCAATCTTGTGTTGTTACGACGTACTTGTATCCATGGTCAGATTTGAGAAACGCTGCTATATCTTTAGCTACACCATTACCACCTTCAACTGGCAATGATCCACCTTCACAAAAAGTAGGTTGCACATCTACTACCAAGAGAGCTTTCCTGTACTTATCCATCACTTCCCTCTTCCCCATAGACGATAGTTGGTATGGCCGGATCACCTTTCACGCGTAAGCGTATTTCCTCTGGGATTTCGGAGAGCACTTTTGCCAAGTGAACTCTCGCATCTTCCACGGATAGATTCTCCTTTGCCTTTCCTCCCTTAATGAGTTGCAATTGAAGGTCCCTATAATTTCCAGAGGGAATAGCTATGTTTCCTTGAGTTTTCAAAAATAGGGATTCTTCAATAGCGGTTCCGGCAAGATTGAGCTTTCTCTTAGCAATTTTTTGTCCACCTTTTGATATCTTCCCCGTTGAATTCTTAGCCACAGACCTCATCCCAGATTTAGGAGATGTTTCCTCTATTTCTACGAGTTTGTATACAAAACCTGCAGACGCAGATCCAGACCCAGTTACTAGTCTGTGGCCTGACTCAAATGCATCTATTGGTGCATTCACTAATTCTCTGATCCGGTATTCGTCAAGATCTCCGGAAACCATTATTTGAGCTTGACGCGCTCCCAAATCATCAAGTAACTCTCTAGCGATTTGTGCTTCCGCGGCCAAATCTCCGGAATCTATTCTTATTCCTTTTAAATTTGTATTAGACGCTCTTACAGCATTACGAATCCCTTCTTTTATGTTGTAAGTGTCAACCAAGAAAATTGAATCATCACCCAAATATTTTGATTGAGCTTCAAATGCTTCTATTTCTGATTTAAACGCAAGCGTGAACGCGTGTGAAGCAGTTCCAGCGGTAGGGATCCCCCATCTTCTCCCTGCTTCAAGGTTTGATGTCACATCAACTCCACCGATGAAGGCAGCGCGAGCAGCGTGCACTGCAGCTTCTGGTGAGATCCGTCTCGATCCAGCCTCCATAACAAATCTTCCCGATGCTGCCTCAACTATTCTGTTTGCAGCAGTAGCAATAGCTGAGTCAAAATTGAGTATTGAGAGAATGAAAGTTTCTAGAATGAGAGCTTCTCCCAATCGAGCTTCAATGGTCAGAACTGGGCTGCGAGGGAAGTAAATTTCCCCTTCTTTATAGCTTGTTAGGTCTCCGCTAAATTGAAATTCTTTTAACCAATCCTTTGTCGAGCTAGAAATTATATTTCGTTCTTCTAGATAAAGAAGATGATCTTTCGTGAATAGGTGGTTTTCTAGAGCTCGCAACACACGCATAGTTCCTGCGTAAACTCCGAAAGGTCGTCCCAGGGGAATTTCCCGAGCGAATACTTCAAAAGTTGATTTCCTATCTGCATGTCCTGCTTTAACTAGAGCATCGAGCATCGTGAACTCATAATGGTCGGTGTGTAGTGCTAGTGATTCTAGAAATTTATTTTCCAATGTATTCCTTTAGTAATTTAATTATGATATTACCAGTTTAAATAGTCAATATGACAATATTAAGATGATGTGCGATTAGTAAGCGATTGGAAGTAGTTTCAGTTAATGGCTGAAAACTCATCCGGGGATCTCGATACAAAGGCTTTTTGGCGCCCTACCGGCGCTGCGGCAGCGTCAATCACACTCGTTGCCCTTCCTGGATTTTTGATAGGTGCTTATGCTCCAGAAATAAAAGAAGATCTCTCATTTGGAGATACAGAATTAGGTGCTTTGCTGACTTTTGGGTATCTCGTATCAAGCATTGTTATGTCTACCGCTGGCGGAGTTGCTGATAAACGGGGGCCACAGCTCATCTTGCGGATTGGTGTGGCAATTGCCGCTCTCGCAGCTTTCTTAACTGGGATTATTAGCAACACGTATCTTTTGCTGCTTCTTTGCATAGGTTTGAATCGAGTTGCGGAAGGCATAATTCAACCAGCAACCAACACTTTAATATCAACTGGAGTGGCTCAGGACAGGCAAGGCATAGCAATGGCTGTCAAACAATCAGCTGTCCCATTCTCAACGGCATTGGCGGGTTTTGCGGTCCCCACCTTGGGAATACTTTTTGGTTGGCGCGGCGCCTTCCTCGTTTTTTCCTTCCTCGCCATACCCACATGGTTTATTATCCCAAAGGTAATTGTTTCAAAGTCAAAAAGGTTTCCTTCCCGAAGAGAGATGTGGGGTTCAAGGCATTTACAAATTATCTCAATGGCAGGAGCATTCTCAGGCGCTGCAGTAGTTACTGTTTCAGGTTTTCTAACAACAACAGCGAAAAATGCCGGATACTCCGAAAGTTTCGCTGGATTGATCTTGGGACTAGGGGGTGTTGTCATGATCATAGCGAGACTCGGGTGGGGTTATCTTGCAGATCGTTTCAGCTTTGACCGATTTAAGGCTGTGGCCATATCGCTTTTACTTGGGTCATTTGCTTTCATTCTTTTTTCCATAGGGTCCAAAGGCAGCGTCCTCCTTGGAGCGCTTTTTGTGTTTGGGATCGGATGGTCGTGGCCAGGGCTTCTATTACTTGGAGTGATTGAGCAGCACCCTGAGGAGCCAGGAGCTGCCACTGCTACTTTACAAACAAGTATCCGATTGGGAGCAATGATCGCTCCAATAGGGTTCGGCCTTGTTGCCGACTCTTTCGGTTACGGAGCTGCATGGATGTGTTCATTTGGCGCAACACTTCTAGGCAGCGTGTTGATGCTATTTGCAAGTAAAGCCACGCAGCAACGTTAAGAAAGTAACCCCAGTTTCTCACTCAGTGAGCGCAATGCCCTACCTCGGTGACTAATAAGATTTTTTTCGCTATTTTCCATTTGCCCAAACGTTTTACCTCGCCCTTCATTTGGACAGAAGACCGCATCGTATCCA
>Ga0208764_10000868_pt1 | contig 19552 bp, 27 predicted proteins | sample ETNtaG_18_FD_185762 | JGI IMG/M metagenome (GOLD analysis project Ga0208764, IMG submission 185762) | Marine microbial and viral communities from oxygen minimum zone, Eastern Pacific Ocean - ETNP201302SV91 (SPAdes) (version 2) | ecosystem: Environmental > Aquatic > Marine > Oceanic ... | reverse complement strand
TTGAAATTTTTTTTGATATATTGTTTTTAAATATTTTATATATTTTTTGAAAATTTAATTCTGTTTTAGCTTTTTTGGCTACACTTAAACTTTTTTTCTTCATACTGTGCCTTTTGCAAAATCGATTTGTCTGCCGTAGGGTACTGCGTCTTCACGCCTGATATCATATTGCAGCCTTGACTTTTTTCTCCTATTTGAACTAGTGTGACGCCTAATTTAAGTAAGTTGAGAGGAGCTTTTGAACTTTGTGGATATTTTTGATAACCATCCAAATAAGCTGTGGCAGCATCATTATATAATTGACGTATCCTAAAAGTTTCTCCATACCAGTATTGGGCATTACCTGCTAATTTATCTTCTGGGTAAGTAGTTACAAATTCTTTTAATGCAATTTCCGCAGTATCATAGTCGCCGACTTTTATAAAACTCAAAGCAAAATCATATTGTTCTCCCACGTTCTTATCTTCTGGCAAGATAGATTCTGTTCTCTCAGCTTTTTCAGTTACCACTGATGTTGCTGAGTCTACTGATAAAGTGCTTTGGACTTCCTGAGCTTCTTCCACATCAGATTCTGAAACTCTTCCTATCTCTTGTTCTTCTCCAGTTCCTGGAAGTTTTTTTCTTTTCTTTTTGTCTTTTACAACTACACCGCCTGCCTCTAAATCTTCAAATCTTAGTTGATTATCAGATTGAATTTTTGAAATTCTTGATGAAAGTTTATCAATTTTAAAATTGATTTCTTCAAATCTATTTGTCAAAGTTTTAAATTGTTCTTCTATCTCTGAAAGCTTAAGAAGATGTCTTGTCATAATATCTTCTTCACTCAAAGAAGAGCTTGTTCCAGAAGTGCCTGATGAGTTGCTCAAAGAATAAACTGCCTTTTCAAGAGTTTTAATATCTTTTTGCAAAATATCAATTCTGTTTTGAAGATTTTCAGATTCTTCCGTTTCAGATTTAGAAATTGAAGTATTAAAAAAAACTAGAAGTAAAATAATAATTATTGAATTAATATTCTTTGACATTGATTATTTATTATTTATTAAAGATGGCAAAAAAAAGACCCGTGTAAAAACGGGTCTTTTTTTAAATAAATACTTGTTAATTAGTCTGCTTTTACAGTTACAGATCGTCTATTTTGTGACCAAGCTAAAGGTGTTGAGCCATTATTTACTGGTCTTTCTTTTCCATAACTTATTACTGCTAATCTCTTTCCAGAAATTCCATAAGTCATTAGATAATCTTTAACAGCGTTAGCTCTTCTTTCGCCTAAAGCTAAGTTATATTCTCTCGTTCCTCTTTCGTCGGCATGGCCTTCGATAGTCACGCTAATTTTTCCATTTTTTCTTAACCAAGCAGCTTGTTTTCTTAAAGTGTCTCTTGAAGCAGTTGTCAAAGTAGATTTGTTTGTAGCAAAAAATACTCTGTCCTTAACACCAGTTGCTAAGTACTCGACAGTTTCATTCCCTGCATAAACATCTCCTTCAAGGACTGCACCTTTCTTTGAAGTAGCACACGCAGAAAGTAAAACAGAACACAAAGCCGTAATCATAAAGTACTTTATAAGTTTCATTGAATTCATTTTAATCTGATCTCCTTGTATTTTTTAATATAATATTTCAAAATTAACCGGAAGTTGCAAGCTGAATTTTTGACTAAAAAACCCCTACTTTGTAAGCAAAGAAGACCATGAGGGGTCCGAAGCATCAGTAAGAGTTTCGATCTGCATTTCATTATACCCTGTTAAATCTATAGACCATAGTTTAGCTGAAAAACCTTCTCCTTTTGCATTAGATTTAGTCTCTCTATAAAATATTAAAACTCTTCCATTGGGAGACCATGATGGTGCTTCCTGGTAAAAATTTTCAGTTAATAACCTTTCTCCGCTACCATCAGTTCTCATTACTCCTATATAAAATCTGCCCTTACGAACTTTTGTAAAAGCAATTAAATCGCCTCTTGGAGACCATACCGGAGTTCCATAAAGACCATTTCCAAATGTAACTCTTTTCACATTTGATCCGTCGCTTCTCATAACATAAATTTGTTGTAAGCCGCTTCTATCAGAATTGAAAGCTATGTATTTTCCATCTGGAGAATAAGAAGGAGAAGTGTCTATGGAGGGGTGATCAGTAATTTTTTCTACAACCCTTGTTTCTAAATTCATAGTATAAATATCTGAATTACCACCTTCTGCAAAACTCATTATAATTTTTTTGCCATCTGGAGAAAACCGTGGAGCAAATGTCATTCCAGGAAAATCACCTACGACTTCCTGAATTCCCGTTTCTATATCAAGTAGATAAACTCTTGGTAAATTTTTGAAATAAGATAAATAAGTTACCAGCTGATTTGTTGGGCTAAATCTTGGAGTTAAAACTAATTCATTACCTAAAGTTAAATATTTATTATTGCTTCCATCTTGATCCATTATTGCCAATTTTTTAATTCTTGCATTTTTTGGGCCCGCTTCGGAAACATAAATAATTCTGGTATCAAAATATCCTTTTTCTCCTGTTAGTCTTTGGTAAACTTTATCAGATATTATATGAGCCACTCTTCTCCAATTATTTGGAACAGTGGTGAATGCTAGAGCAAGTATTTCTTTCGCTGCCACCACATCCCACAATCTAAATTCTACCCTTAATTTTTCATTTTCCAATTCAATTTTCCCAGTAACTAAAGCTTGTGCTTTAATTAATTTCCAATCTTCAAACCTTGGTTTTAAATGAGCAATTTCAGGTTCTTGAACGAAAGATTCTTTTGACAAAGGATTAAATAAGCCGGATCGTTTAAAATTACCCTCAATAACTTCTGATATTTTTGCTCCTATTTCTTTAAACTCTTTATTCTTCAAATTGTTTTTGTGAACAAACAAAGGAGAAACTGCTATCGGCAATGGATCTAAATTACCTCTGGTAATATCTATTTCAACCAAAGCATATGAAAACTTTGAAGAAAAACTAATAAAGATTAAAGTTAATATTAAAAATTTTTTTATCATCCTTTTAGCATATCATTTGCATCAAAATTTAACTGCATTTCTTTCCACTTTTCATAACCTGTGGGCGGAACTCTCAATGGCTGACATAACCTAATTGCTCTTAAAGCGCTTTCCGCTAAAACTTTGTAAAACCCTTGCCCTGGACTATTCATTCTAGCATGATCTAATATTTCGGATTTTAAAATAGTACCATCAGGTTTAAGTTTCAATTTAATTCTTACTAATAAATTTTTGTTATAAGGTAAACCCAAAGGTATACTCCAGCAACCAAAGATTTGAGCTTTTAAAGCATCCTCCTCACTTAAAGTTAATCCAGAGATTATGCTGCTTTTTATACTGCTTTGAGTTAGCGTTTTCTGTTTTTTCGTTGTTTCAGCAGTTTCTTCTTTTGCTTTATCGATTAAAGCGGCTATTTGATTTGGATCGAATAGTTCTTTTTTTTCAAAATCGGAGGTTTGTTTAATTTCTGGTTCGATCTCTTCTGGATTCTGCTTCTTCTTAACTATTTCTTTTTTTTTCTTTTCATCATTAGGCAAAGGTATTTTGTCAGGTTTTTCTTTTTTTTTTGAAGATGGCGGAGCCTGTTCAGATACAAGTCTTTCTTCTTCCTTGGCTTTTTCTATAATCTCTCTAGCTTTTGGAGCAAAAGGTATGTTTGTTAAATCAGATATTTGAATAAGTTCGACTGATAAAATTGGAGGCAAATCTATAGGTTTTTTCGTCATAAATGGAAAAGTCAAAATAGTTAGAAAAATCATAAAAATATGAAACAAAACTGATAGTAAGATGCTTTTTGTCATATTTTTTTGCTTAACTTTTATAAGGTTCGGATATAAGAGCTACTTTCGAGAATCCGGCTCCAGACAAGACGCCCATTACTTCCAAAACTCTTCCATAGTTAATTGTTTTATCTCCCCTAACGTAAATTCTGGTGTCTGTTCTGTTCTTTGATATGGCTAATATTTTTGGCACAACTTTATCGAAATTAACTTTGTGTTCTTGTATAAAAATTTCTCCTTTTGAATTTATTGTTAAAGTTAAAGGTTCCTGATCATCGGGTAATGAATCTGCAGCAGATTCTGGAAGATCTACTTGAACACCAACGGTTAGTAGTGGCGCAGTAACCATAAATATAATTAACAATACAAGCATAACGTCAACGAATGGCGTTACATTTATCTCGCTCATTGGTTTCTTCGAAGAACGATTTATATTAAATGCCATAAATAAAATTTATAAAATAGAAAGAAATCTCTTTGTAAAATTTTCAATTCGATCCGTATATTTTTTCGAATCACTAGTAAATTTATTATAAGCAACAACAGCAGGTATGGCCGCAAGAAGACCAAGAGCAGTGGCAAAAAGAGCTTCTGCAATTCCTGGGGCAACTATTGCTAAACTGGTATTCCTTGATATTGCGATTGACTGGAAAGAATTCATAATACCCCAAACTGTTCCGAACAAACCAATGAATGGAGCTGTGGATCCTACAGTCGCCAAAAATGTAAAATTTTTTTCTATATCTTTAACTTGTTTATCTGCGGCAACTTCAATGACTTTCGAAACTCTTGCATTTTGCACAGTTGAAGATTTTGATTTAGTTTTAATTAGTTCAACCATGGCTGAACGAAAAATTATTGTAAGAGGATCAACATTCTTAGATGGTAAATTATTATAAAAACTTTCAGCAGATTTTGACTTCCAAAACTTATCTTCAAAACTATCTGAACTTTCGCTTATTCTTCTGAACATTCTTGTTTTTTCAATAATTAGAGCCCAAGAGTAAACCGAGGCTGCTAACAGAAGCACTATTACGCTTTTTACTACAAAATCGGCTCTTAAAAAAAGTTGAAGAAGGGAAAAATCATTGGGACCTCCAAGATTAACTACTTGTGATGCTATTTCCTGTTCCATAGTGTCTATTTACATTTAAATGTGTCATCAATTTGGCAGTAAAATTAAGTCCAAATGCGAATGAGAGTCACTTTTTCCCAAGTTTTTGCATATCTTTAAAGTAACTTGCGATGAGTATGGCATCAGCTTTGTTAGAATCTTTTTTTCTAGATATTTTATCGGATATATGAGGATAAATTTCGATTGCTTTGGTTCTGCTCGCGTCTTTATTAGTTTTGATTAAATCAAAATATTTTTTCCATTTTAGCGGCCTTACAAAATAGATCGGAATATTTAATCCTGAACAAACTCCTTTTATTACGCCGAAAGACTGACCAAAGTTAAACATGCTTGTTACGCCTTGACCAGGCATTGCATTCACCTGTTCAACAATAACGTTCATTTCGCCATCATATCCGTTTGAATATTCTTTTATTATATGAGCAAACTGAGCACCGTTCACTTGTCTTTTGTTTTTCTTTCCATCTATCATTGTGGGCATATCTAAAACTTCCAAAAATTTATTATTTTTGAAGATGGCAATTGCCCCGCTAATTCCTGGATCTATGCCGAATATTAACATTTACAATAGCCCATATTATCAATTATTTTTTGAATCAAAGTTTGCATAGACATTCTGTACATCATCATCGTCCTCTAGTGAATTAATAAATTCTTCAATTTTTATAAATTGGCCTTTGTTAATGTTAATTGTATGCGTTGGAACCCATCCAATCTCAGAAAATCCAATTTCTCCTATTTTTGATTCGAGATCATTTTTTACTTTATAAAAATCTTCTTTTTTGCACAAAATTTCAAAATAAGAATCTTTTAAAATACAATCTTGAGCTCCTGATTGTATAGAATAGTCCAACATTTTTTCGTTCGAAACTTTTTCTTTTTCCACGTGAAATATTCCTAAATTTTTAAAATTATGAGAAGCAACACCAGTTTCTCCCAGATTGCCTCCGTGTTTTTGAAATATAGTTCTAATACTTGATGCTGTTCTATTTTTATTATCTGTTAAAGCTTCAACTATAAAAGCTATTTTAAAAGGTCCAAATCCTTCGTATCGTAAATTTTCATAATTTGATTCTGCGTTTATTTGAGATTTTTTAATGGCTCGCTCTATATTTGACTTGGGCATATTTGATTTTTTTGCTAATTGAACAGCTGCCCTTAATCTTGGATTGGAATTAATTTCTGGAGAACCAAGCTTTGCCGCTATTGTTATCTCTTTTGATAATTTAGAAAAAGTTTTTGCTCTTTGTTCGTCAGCTCTACCTTTTTTGTGTTTAATTCCAGCCCAATGTGAATGACCTGCCATTATATGTTTATCTTTCTAGCGCTCCACCAATTAAAATTGGCAATATTTTTTTTGCTAAACCTGTTTTTTCATCCGCTTCAATTAAAAGTCCTGACATAGTCGCCTCACCTAAAGCTGGAAAGTGTCTAGTTGCAGTTTGGTCTTTTAAAAATTTTTTGATTGAATTTTCTTTGTTCATTCCAATGACAGAATCGTAGTCTCCACACATGCCTATGTCAGTTTGATAGGCCGTACCTTTTTTGAGTATTCTAAAATCATTGGTTGGAATGTGAGTATGAGTTCCAACAACTACCGTAACTAGTCCATCAAGAAAATGAGCTAAAGCATTTTTTTCGCTTGTAATTTCACCATGCACATCAACTAAAATAAAATCTGCGTCTTTTTTTAATTTAACTTTTTTTAAAAAAAATTTAACTGTTTCAAAAAGATCATCACTTTTTTGCATAAAAATATTTCCTATTAAATTTAGTACTGCTATTTTTTTATTATCTATTTTATAAATTCCCAAACCAGTTCCTGGAGAGCCTTCAAAAAAATTATTAGGTCTTAATAATCTTTCTTCTGTTGAAATAAATTCCATTATCTCTTTTTGATCCCAGGTATGATTTCCTCCTGTAATAACATTAACCCCTGAATCAAATAATTTTAAACAAATTTCTTCAGTTATACCTCTTCCTGTATCATCAGCATTTTCTCCATTTGCAATTACAAAATTGATATTTTTTTCTTTAATTAAATTGGGAAGTTTATTATAAACTACTTCTCTTCCTGATGGCCCCATGATATCTCCAAGCAAAAGTATTTTCATAATATTACTTGAAAGAATTTAAAAATCCTTTTTCTGTAAAAATATTATCTAATTTATAATCAAATTTATTTGTGGGTATTTTTTTATATCTTTGAAAATTATAAGCAATACCGATGCATGAAAAATTTTTTTTGATTCTGAGAATTTTTTTTAAGTATCTGTCGTAAAATCCAGCACCATACCCCAATCTATTACAATTTTTATCAAAAGCGACCAATGGAACCAATATTAAATCGGGCACCATATTTTTTTTAAACAAATCAGGTTCGGGTATGCCATATTTGTTTACTTTTAAAACTTCATGAAATTTCCAAATTTTAAAATTCATTAAGTTTTTTTTTTCTATTACAGGAAGAGTCAATTTATAATCTTTGTTCGAAGCTTCTTTTAAAAAATTCATAATATTGACTTCAAAATCGCTGGGGTAATAGCCGCCTATTATAATTTTCTTTTTGTCAAATTTATACTTTATAAATTTAAATAACTCTGAAAAACGAAACTTAATTCTTTTAATATTTTTTACTCGTCTTTTTTTAATAAATTTATTTCTTAATGATTTTTTAAGAGTTGACATTCCGAATCTATTGAAGATTTTTTGAACTTTCTAAAAAATCTTCAATAGATTGAGTTGTTTTATCTAATAAATTCTCATAAGAACTTTTGCTCTCTTCTACCAGATTTTTTAGATTTTCGAGATCTTGATTTAATTTTTTAATTTCTCGATCTTTATCATTCTTATATTCAATAGCCAATGATCTGAGTTCTTTAAATTTATTCGAAATAAGCTCAAATTCAGATTTAGATTTTTTTACTTTTTTATTTAAAGCAAAAAAATCATCTGTGATTTGTATGGCATTAATTAACATTAATTTATTTTCTCCTATATTTCCTAGCTTTTTTTTAATATTCTCAAACTTTTTATCAATATGCTTTCCTAAATTCTTCAAGTTTTCCTCTTGCCCATCGTCGCATGCGAGCAAATAGTCTTTTCCATTAAATTTTATATTTACATTTCCCATTTATCAATTTCCGAAATTAAAAGATCTGTTTCCTCATTCAGCTCATCCACCTTTTGATCAAATCTGCTCTCTTCATTGAATTTTTGTTCTAACTTTTTGCTTAAATTCCCCAGCCTATCCTGCAACACTCTGTGTGCACTAAGCAATTTTTGGTATTTTTCTTCAATAATTTTCTTTTCACTTATTAAGTGATTCTTCTGAATATTCAAATTATTCGCATCTTCCTGATTTCCCCCAAACTTATTGGTTAAATCACTTAATCTTAACAAAACATCTTCTAGTCTTTTTTCTTTTTCTTTGTAATTTTTCATTTGATTTATTTTTTAATCATATTATTGATTTGGAACGTTCAAGTCTATATAGGTTTTATAGTGAGTCCAGCTTTCAAAGATTTATCAAACGCAATACGAATACTCTCAGTTGATGCTGTTCAGAGAGCTAATTCTGGACATCCTGGCATGCCCATGGGCATGGCAGACGTGGTTACAGTGTTATTTAAATACTACCTAAGGTTTAATCCAAAAAACCCCAGCTGGATTAATCGTGATCGATTTATTCTTTCAGCTGGTCATGGTTCAATGCTTTTATATTCTTTGCTGTATCTAACTGGATACAAAAGTATATCAATTGAAAACATAAAAAATTTTAGACAGATAGATTCAATTTGCGCAGGTCATCCTGAATATGTTGAAAATAGTGGAATTGAAACAACAACTGGCCCTCTTGGACAAGGAATAGCAAATGGGGTTGGATTAGCGCTGGCAGAAGAAATTCTAAAAAACAAATTAGGAAAAAAAGTTTTCAATCACAAAACCTATGTTTTGGCTGGCGATGGTTGTTTAATGGAAGGAATAAGTCATGAGGCATTAAGTCTTGCCGGTCATTTGAAGCTTAAAAACTTAATAATGCTTTTTGACAATAACTCGATTTCTATCGATGGACCAACTAATCTTGCGGTGTCAGATAATTTTAAAAAAAGATTTGAAAGTTATGGATGGGACTATATCGAAATAAATGGCCATAATGAAAAACAAATATTCAATGCACTTAAAAAAGTTCAAAAAGCAAAAAAACCAACGGTTATATCTTGCAAAACAATCATAGGCTTTGGGTCTCCAAATAAATCCGCTAAGGCAGCAGCTCATGGAAGCCCTTTGGGTGAAGACGAGATTGCTTTAGTAAGAAAAAAATTAAATTGGAAAGATCCTCCATTTCAAATTCCAAAAGAAATATTGAATGAATGGAGAAAAATAGGAAGTAGAGGAGTTAAAGAATCTGAAAAATGGCAAAAAAATTATGGAAAAAAAATTGAAAAAAATAACTTAGATAATATTTTTAAAACTGAAAAACAAAGCATAATTAAAAATTTAGAAGCTGTTGCGACCAGAAAATCTTCTGAAAAAATACTATCTGTTCTCACGGAAAAATTACCTAATCTTATCGGTGGCTCTGCGGATCTATCAGGATCAAACAATACCAAAACAAAACATCATAACATAATCAAGCCAGGAAATTTTAAAGGAAACTACATTCATTATGGAGTTAGAGAACATGCAATGTGCGGAATAATGAATGGTTTAGCGCTACACAGCGATCTAATCCCCTATGGTGGAACATTCCTTATTTTCAGTGATTATTGCAAACCATCTATCCGTCTTGCGGCACTAATGAAGCAAAGAGTAATTTATGTCTTAAGCCACGATTCTATAGGACTTGGGGAAGATGGGCCGACACATCAACCAATAGAACAATTGGCTAGCTTAAGATCTACTCCTAACTTAAATGTTTTTAGACCGGCAGACTCAACTGAAACTTTTGAATGTTGGCAGTTAGCGTTGCAAAATTCAAAAACTCCTAGTGCAATAGCTTTGAGTAGACAAAAAATAAACCCTATTCGTAAAGATTTTCATGAAGAAAACAAATGCGCCAATGGAGCATACGAGATTCTTAGAACGAATCAAAACATTGAGCTAACCATACTTGCTACTGGTTCAGAAGTTAGTTTAGCCTGTGAAATCAGTCACAAATTAGCCACAGAAAACATTTATACAAAAGTAATATCTATGCCATGTCATGAAATTTTTGAAAAACAAACAAATGATTATAAAATAAAAATTTTGAATGAAACAAAAATTAAGATATCAATCGAAGCTGGTAAAACTGAATGTTGGAAAAAATATATTGGTGAAAATGGATTAGCTTTTGGAGTAGATGATTTTGGAAAAAGCGCTCCTTATAAAAAAATTTACGAACATTTTAATTTGACTAATGACCATATTATAAAATTAACAAAAAATTTATTAGGTAAATAGCTATGACAGTAAAAGTAGGAATAAATGGATTTGGTAGAATTGGAAGAATGATACTAAGATCCATTGTTGAAAATAATAGAAAAGACATTGAGGTAGTCGCAATTAATAATAAAGGAAATCCTGAGGTAAGTAGTTTTTTATTAAAACACGATACCATACATGGAAAGTTAGAAGCCAAAATAAATCACTCAAACCAATCAATTGAAATAAATGGTAAAAAAATAGCAATCATAAACGAAAAAGAAATTGCTAAAATTGATTGGAAAAAACATAAAGTAGATATTGTTTTAGAATGCACAGGGAAATTCAATACAAAAGAAAAATCGGAAGAACATATTAGTTCTGGAGCAAAAAAAGTACTTGTTTCAGCTCCATGCAAAAATGCCACCAATATTATCTTTGGTGTAAATCATAAAAATTTAAAGTCTGCAGATAAAGTAATTTCTGCTGCTTCGTGTACTACAAATTGTATAGCTCCTATTGCTAAAGTATTAAATGAGAACTTTGGAATTGAAAGAGGTTTTATGACCACAATACATTCATATACTTCTGACCAAAGATTGCTCGATAATTCTCATAAAGACTTAAGACGCGCAAGAAGCGCTCCCAATGCATTGGTTCCCACAAGCACAGGAGCAACTAAATCTCTTGGCGATGTTATTCCAGAACTCAAAGGTAAAGTAGAAGGAATATCTATTAGAGTTCCAACACCCAATGTTTCATTGGTCGAGTTCGTATTTTCTGCAAAACAAAATTTGTCTGCCGAAAAGATAAATAATTCATTTTCAAAAGCATCAAAATCAGAGCTAAAAAATATCTTGGACATAAACAATGAACAATTAGTTTCCTCTGATTTTAATCATAATCCACATTCAGCCATCATTGACATGTCTCTAACGAAGGTGACTGATGGCAAAATGGGAAAAGTTTCCGCTTGGTACGACAATGAGTGGGGTTACGCCAACAGAATGTGTGATCTTGCAGTTTATTTTGGAAACACAAATTAGAGAATGAGCAATCTAAAGGCTCTGGATGATAAAATAGAGTTAAAAGAGAAGAGAGTTCTCATACGCGTAGATTTGAATGTTCCTATAAGCGATGGAAAAGTTTCAGATAATTCTAGAATAAAAAAAATAATTCCTCTAATAACCAATCTCATAGAAAAAAAAGCGAAAATAATTCTCATTTCTCATCTTGGGAGGCCAAAAGGAAAAGTTGATAAAAAATTATCTTTGAAACCTGTGGCTCTAGCTCTCGAAAAATTAGTCAAAACAAAAATTGAATTTTTTGAAAAAAGTTATGGCCCAGAAACAATAGAAAAAAGTAAAAAAATTAAGCCTGGAGAAATTTTATTATTAGAAAATATAAGATTTAATAAAGAAGAAGAACTTAACGCCAAATCATTTGCAAAAGAACTTTCTAAAATCGGAGATATCTATATAAACGAAGCGTTTTCTTGTTCTCATAGAGCTCACGCTTCTGTTTGTGAAATAACAAATCACATAGATTCATTTGCCGGCAAAATGTTAATCGAAGAAGTAAATTTAATAAAAATGCTTACTTCCAACCCTCAAAAACCAGTCACCTGCATTATTGGAGGGTCTAAAATTTCCTCAAAAATAGGAATTTTAACCAACCTAATAAAAAAAATTCAAACTATTGTCATAGTGGGAGCAATGGCAAACAACTTTATAAAATATAAAGGTTTTAAAATTGGAAATTCTCTTGTGGAAGAAAACCAAGACAATTTAGTAAAAAGTATTTTAAAACAATGCGAAATAAGTAATTGCAATATAGTAATTCCTAAAGACGTAATAGTATCAAAAAATCATAATACAAAAGGTCAGTTAAAAAATTTGGACGAACTAGATGATGCGGACATAATATTAGATATTGGAGAAAAAACTTGTGAAACTATTTCAAAATCAATTGATGATTCAAAAACTGTTTTGTGGAATGGTCCAGCGGGTTATTTTGAAGTTAAAGATTTTTCCTTTGGTAGCAAAAAAATTGCAAAAAAAATATCGGAAAATACCAAAAATAGATCGCTCATATCAATTGCAGGTGGTGGTGATACGGTTGCAGCAATAAATAGATTTGGATGTTCTGATGGATTCACATATATATCAACTGCAGGTGGAGCATTTTTAGAGCTTCTTGAAGGAAAAATTTTACCTGGTGTAAAAGTCCTAGAAGTAGATTAAAATTACTCATGACCGAGATAGAAAAAATTGCAAAACAAATTTTAGCAAAAGGAAAAGGTATACTAGCTGCCGATGAAAGCACTGGAACTATGACCAAAAGATTATCTAGTGTCAATGTTGAATCAACTCCAGAAAACAGATTAAAATTTAGAGAAACTTTATTTTCTGCAGAAGGTATGAAAAATTATATTGGTGGAGTAATACTTTATGATGAGACTATAAAACAAAAAACTTCCTCTGGAAAAACTATACCCGAATTAATTAAAAGCTTTGAATCTGTCCCGGGAATTAAAGTGGACAGTGGTGCAAAAAAATTAGCAGGATCTCCCGAAGAAAAAATAACTGAAGGTCTAGATGGACTCAGAGAAAGGTTAGCTGAGTATTATAAATTAGGAGCAAGATTTACAAAATGGAGGGCTGTATATAATATTTCTGAAAAATTTCCTTCTGAGTTGGCAATCAAATCAAACGCCCATGCACTGGCAAGATATGCAGCTTTAGTTCAAGAAGCGAAAATGGTTCCCATTGTTGAGCCGGAAGTATTAATGGACGGAGAACATAATATTAAAAAATGCTACGAAGTAACGTCCGTTGTTTTAAAGGAATGTTACAAAATTTTAAAATTACATAAAGTAAATCTCAAAGGAACTATACTAAAACCAAATATGATATTGCCAGGAAATAAATCAAAAGAAAAAAGTAATACGCAGGAAATTGCTCAAATGACATTGCAATGTCTAAAAGAAAATGTGCCTAGTGAAGTTCCTGGTATAGCTTTTTTATCAGGTGGACAAACGGAAGTTGAGGCTACTGAAAATTTGAACGAGATTAACAAAATCAACGATACAAGTTTCACAATGAGTTTTTCCTACGGAAGGGCACTCCAACAAAGTGCTTTAAAAAATTGGGCGAAAAATATAGATGATATAAAAAAAACTCAAGAAATATTTAATCATAGATCCAAAATGAATAGTTTGTCCTCGACTTCTAAATGGAACAAAAATTTGGAAAAAGTATCGTAGATCTCAATTGAAAAAATACATATATCTAATCTCTCCCAGAAAAATAAAAGGAAATATTTTTTATAATAATTTAAAAAATTTATTTAAAACTAAAAAAGTTCAATATTTTCAGTTAAGATTAAAAAATACAAAAAAAAATAAAATTATTAAAATTGCGAAAAAGGTAAAAAAAATTACTCGCTCTTATAAAGTAAAATTAATAATAAATGACAATCCTAATATTGCAAAATTGGTAAACGCGGAAGGTTGCCATTTGGGACAAAATGACATGAATCTTGTGAAAGCCAGAAAAATTTTAGGTAAAAATAAAATTATAGGTTTAACATGTCATAACTCAAAAAAATTAGCCAAAAAGGCAATCAGTCAAGGAGCGAATTACATTGCATTTGGATCCTTCTTTAAAAGCAAAACCAAAAAAACCGCTTACAAGGCATCTTTGTCAATTTTAAAAAATATGCGAAAAAATAAAAAAATTACAAAGGTTGCTATTGGAGGAATAGATAATTATAACTACGAAAAAATTTTATTAAATGGAGCAGATTTTGTAGCTGTCTCGGGGAGTGTTTGGAAAAATAAAAGCTTGCCTCCCTTAAAAGCATTAAATCAGTTTAAAAAATGAAAATATTAGGAAACGAAATTAAGCCTGGCATGATACTTGATTACAAAGATGATCTTTGGAGTGTTTTAAAAGCACAGCACGTTAAGCCTGGCAAAGGAGGAGCATTTAATCAGGTAGAATTAAAAAGTATAAAAAAAGGAACAAAGCTAAATGAAAGATTTAGATCAAGCGATACAATAGAAAAAGCCGTTCTAGACGAAACAAAATTTAATTTTTTATACCAAGATGAAGAAAAATGTCATTTTATGGAACAAAAAAATTTTGAACAGATAGCAATTAAAAAATCTATGATTGGTGAAAAATTAAAATTATTAAAAGAAAATATGGAAATAAATGTACAAATGTACAATGAAGAGCCAATTGCAATAGACTTGCCAAAATCTGTGGAGTGTGAAATCAGCTCAACCGATGCGGCAATCAAAGGACAAACAGCATCTTCTTCTTACAAGCCAGCTGTATTGGATAATGGAATTAATACAAATGTCCCTCCATTTATAAACAGTGGCGACAAGATTCTTCTAGACACTCGAACTTTAGAATATATTAAAAAAATTAACAAATGAGCATTCAAACCGCAGATCTAAATGTAATGGTGAAAGCCGCAAACAAAGCCTCGAAGATTTTGATAAGAGATTTTGGGGAGGTAGAAAAACTACAAGTATCTCAAAAGGGTCCGGGAGATTTTGTCACGGCATCTGACAAAAAAGTCGAAAGAATTGTTATTGAAGAATTGCAATTTGCTAGACCTGATCATGGAATTCTTAGTGAAGAAATAGGAGAGATCAAAGGTAAGAACGAGTTTAGGTGGATAATAGACCCAATAGATGGGACTTCCAATTTTTTACATGGAATTCCACATTTTTGTATTTCTATAGCTTTAGAAAAAGAAAAAGAAATAATTTCTGGATTAGTATTTGATCCCATTAAAAATGAATTGTTTTTTGCAGAAAAAAAGAAAGGCACCTTTCTGAATAATCAAAGAATCAGAGCCTCTGGTCGATCAAAATTAAATGAATCACTTTTTTTAACTGGAGGACCAAAAGCCACTTCTAAAATAAAAGAAAAAATACTGGATGAATATATAGCTATCTCAAAAAAAACAAATGTGCCAATCAGAAAAAGTGGAAGCGCAGCGCTAGATATGGCATTTGTGGCTTCTGGAAGATGTGAAGCCTATTGGCAAAGAGATATAAATTATTGGGATATTGCTGCTGGAATAATACTTGTGAAGGAGTCGGGTGGGTTTGTTAATGATTTAAATGGTGGGAATGACTATTTAAGCAAAAAAGAAATATTGGCGACTAATTCAAATATAAATACTGAATTTGTTGAATTAATTAAATAAACCAATAGTATTTCTTGTCTAAATGGTATTATTTTATTATAAAACCTTATAAATTTATGAAAAAGAAAATACACCCAAATTATCACAAAATTAAAGTTGTTATGACTGATGGCTCTACATTTGAAACAAGATCTACCTGGGGCAAGGACGGTGATACGCTTAACCTCGACATTGATCCAAAATCTCATTCGGCTTGGGTGGGCGGCAAACAAAAAATCTCGGACAAAGGCAGAGTTAGTAAATTTAATAAACGCTTTCAAAATTTTAAAACATCGAAAACAAAATGAAAGATGTTCCTTTAATGCCGAGAGCTACGGCTGTTTGGTTAGTTGAAAACACCACAATAACATTCAAACAGATTGCAGATTTTTGTAATCTTCACGAATTAGAAGTTAAAGGAATAGCTGACGGTGATGTTGCAAAAGGCATTAAAGCTTACAATCCAATTCTAGCAGGTCAGCTAACAAGAGAAGAACTTGAGGCTTCATCTAAAGACAAAGATCGGCCATTGAGCTTAGCGAAAAAAATAATAAATGTTCAGTCAAAAGAAAAAAAACGACCTAAATATACTCCTATTTCTAAAAGACAAAACAAACCAGATACAATTTATTGGCTAGTTAAAAACTATCCCAATCTATCAGATGGGCAAATTAGTAAAATAGTTGGAACTACAAAAAATACTATATCTTCTATAAGAAGTAGAAGTTTTTGGAATTTCCAAAATTTAACACCGAAAGATCCAGTGGCTTTGGGATTATGTTCGCAATCTGATTTAGAAAAAGCAGTGAATAAAGCAAATAGAAAAAAAGAGAGGGAAAAGAAAAAAGAGGAAAGAGCAAAGAAAAAAGAAGAAAAATTAAAAACTGAACAAAACGACCCATCTCAAGTCTAAAAATAAAAAAATGAAAAATAAAAAAATTATGGTTGGAATTATCATGGGAAGTAAATCTGATTGGTCAGGCACCATGGAACATTGCAGTAATACACTGAAAGAATTTGGAATTAAGCACGATGTAAAAGTAATATCTGCACACAGAACTCCAAAACGATTACATGTCTTTCTTAAGAAGGCGGAAAAAAATAAAATGGAAGTAATAATAGCCGCAGCTGGAATGTCTGCACATTTAGCTGGAGTAACTGCTGCTTTAACAACCATACCGGTTTTAGGAGTTCCAACCGAAAGCAAACTTAAAGGTTTGGACAGTTTATTATCAACCGTTCAAATGCCCAGCGGAATACCGGTAGGAACATTGGCAATCGGAAAAGCGGGAGCAATTAATGCCGCTCTGCTTGCGGTCTCTATATTGTCAACACGATATTCGGATGTTTTTAAAAAATTAAAAAGATTTAGAAATTCCTTTGAAAAGAAAGTCCCTAAAAAACCTTATTAATAATTATAGACAATTAAATATTATAATGATAGTTAATCAGGCTTTTGGAGGTATTTATTAAAATAGACGTTAAAGATAATAATGTTGACCAAGCTCTTAGAGTTTTGAAGAGAAAACTTCAAAAGGAAGGCTTCTTTAGAATTATCAAGATGAAAAGCATCTATGAAAAACCATCCGAAAAGAAAAAAAGAATTAAGCAAGAAAACATTAAAAGGTCAAAAAAAATCGCCAGAATGAGAAATAGACTAATGTAAATACTTTTTCTCTTTTTGACCTTCAGCGGAGCTTAGATATATCGCGGGGTGGAGCAGTCTGGTAGCTCGTCAGGCTCATAACCTGAAGGTCGTAGGTTCAAATCCTACCCCCGCAACCAATCGTACCAACGTTTTTTTATTGTAGATGTTTTGTAGAAAGTTTTTTTGACGGAGCTATGACGGCAGCAGCGTGAGTTTTTAATCAATTCAACGTTCTATCAAAAATTTTAACATTCACAATTTTTTTTCCGTCAAATTCTTGAATATCAACTTCTATATCATCATCAGGATCAAATTCATTAAGTATGTATCGAACGTAGTGATCCAACGTTTCTAATTTAGTTTTGGCGTTAAATTCTTTTTCAAATGTTTTCATTTATTTTTTTTAAATTTTTTAAAACTATAATACATTGTCCCAGCTCCAATAATAATTGAAATAAGACTAGCGATTATTAATGAACCTTTAAAGAGGTTAATAATTCCAAAAATCAATATTAATGAGCCAAGGAACATTGAAATTAAAGAGCCTTTTAAACTTTTCTCTTTTTTTAGTTTTGAGATTTTTTGATTAATATCTTTATCGCTTAATTTTGCATTGAGATAAGAAACGATAAAATAAATCCCGAGGGCTATAATTAAGAAAGCGGGTATTGAGAATGCTCCCCCGAGCATACTAATACCAACTCCTCCACTTAGAATACCAAAAGCAATAAAAATTATTCCAGCAACTAACTTCATTGATTCATAACGTACAGCGCAATTAAAAGAGCCGCGACTTCTATAACAAGTATTGTTTCAATCATATTTTATAAAAATCCCAAAAAGGGTAATCCTAAAGCTGAAAGAGCCGCTATTCTAACAGCCTTCCATCCTCCTTTTTTAATAGCTTTATTTTCTTCTGCTTCAATCATTGTCATCAATTCATCTTTTGAATATTCATAAGCTTTTTTTTTCATAGAACTGATTTCAAGACTAACAGCACCTATAGCTTTGTCTCTTAACCAAGATTTAACTGTTAATTCTATACTATGGTCATCTTCAGTTATCTCTTCGAACGATGCTGTTGTAAATAAATTTCCTTTCTTATCTTTCCTTAATTTTAAAATTTCATTTTTTTGTATAATTTCTTTTCCCGAGAAATCAATTTTAACTAATTTTCCATTGCTAGTCTTTTTCCATAAAAAACATGGCCATCCATGTCTGGTAAATGCGGCCATTACATTATTGTTATATTTCTTTAGTAAATTTTCTTTTGGATTGGGTTCGGCACTATCATCTGCTGCATAAATTGGCCGACCAAATTTAGTTACTTGATCTAATCTTCCATGCTTTTTTTTGTGCCACCAAGATATTGGCGAGTTATTTTTATCAACTCTACACAATAGGTTTAATTTTTCTAATTTATACTCTTTTGTACTTGCTGGAGAAGTTATTTTTTTTGGTGGTTTTAATCTAAAATCTTCAAATATTGAAAGTTCATTCCTATTCTTATTTTTTTTCATCTTTTTCTAGTATTTGCTCAGCTTTGGTTCTCAATTTTTCTTTATTTCTAAATTTATCAAAATAGTCTTCATTAGTATTTTTGGTATAAATCTTTTCTTCGCCTTTGACTTTTGGATAAACTTTCTTTTTTGTTTTTTTTAAATAAATGAACAAAATAATTAATGAAATTAGAATGATTAAATTCTTGATGATATATGAGATGCTTAAATAGGTCGTATTTCCAGATGCCTCTGCCCATCTTAAATATTCACTATGAAAATATATAACTAATAAAACCGCTACAGCTGTTATTGCAATTCCTTTAATAAAACGTTTAGAATCTGGCACTGCCCACATCATTAATTTTGTGCCAAGAACAAAGGTTATAAATTGATTTATTTTTCTAACCACCTGCGACAAATTCAATTCCAGCAGCAACTAGCAGGGCTGTAAGAACGCCTTTCTTTACATCTTCGTTTAAATTGCCTATTTCGTCAGCAATCATAGCTTCCATTTCTTCGTGTGAATAGTCGTCGACCTTCTTATTGTGTTTTATTAATTTTTCTTTAACTCGCTCTATTGCTTTTTCTCTAATTTTTATTTTGTATTTATCCTTTACGGATTGAGGAGCTTTTTTCCATAGATTGTCTAATATTCCCATGACGGCAATTTTGACATTTTTTTTTTGAAAAGTCTATAACGTAACTGTGACGTCACCAGCTTGAGATTTAAGAATTTTTATTAGCTTTTTTGATGAATACGGGTCGCTAGGTGCCAGAGTCTGGTAGCTCGTCAGGCTCATAACCTGAAGGTCGTAGGTTCAAATCCTACCCCCGCAACCAATCACACCAACACTTTTTTAATTTGAGCTACCT
>Ga0208764_10000866_pt1 | contig 19572 bp, 19 predicted proteins | sample ETNtaG_18_FD_185762 | JGI IMG/M metagenome (GOLD analysis project Ga0208764, IMG submission 185762) | Marine microbial and viral communities from oxygen minimum zone, Eastern Pacific Ocean - ETNP201302SV91 (SPAdes) (version 2) | ecosystem: Environmental > Aquatic > Marine > Oceanic ... | reverse complement strand
ATAAATTGAAACGTCGAGATTTTATTAAACAATCTGCTACAATTACTGGGGGAATTACACTTACTGGACTCGGACACCCTATTATTCTGGGCTCTAACACAAATAAATCATTTAAAATATCACTTGCTGAATGGTCACTACATCGTTCTTTACAAAGTAAAGAGATAGATCATCTTGATTTTTATTCTATTGCAAAAAATAAATTTGACATTTCAGCTGTTGAGTATGTGAACTCTTTTTTCTTTGATAAAGCAAAAAATCTTACTTATCTCAAGGAAATGAAAATGAGAGCAGATGATCTAGGAGTAAAAAGCCTTTTAATCATGTGTGATGGAGAAGGAAATATTGGTGATCCAGATTCGAATAAAAGAACACAAGCAGTTGAAAATCATTATAAATGGGCAGAAGCCGCTCAATATTTGGGATGCCATTCCATTCGCGTGAATGCTCGAAGCTTTGGTACATATAATGACCAAATTGAATTAGCTACCGACGGTTTACGTCGCCTTACAGAATTTTGTGATACATTGGGCATCAACACAATTGTTGAAAATCATGGTGGACTTTCATCCAATGGCAAATGGTTATCTGCTGTTATGAAAAAAGTAGATCATCCTCGCGTTGGTACCCTGCCAGACTTTGGTAATTTTAAACTTGAAGAAGACAAGTGGTATGACCGATATAAGGGAATGAAAGAAATCATGCCATATGCAAAAGCTGTTAGTGCTAAAAGTCATGAATTTGATAGGGATGGCAATGAAACTGGGACTGATTATTTTAAAATGATGAAAATTGTTCTAAACGCAGGTTACCATGGGTATGTAGGAATCGAATATGAAGGTACTCGCCACAGCGAGATGGAAGGCATACAGCTTACACTTGAATTATTGAAAAAAGTAAGATCTATGGAAGGTAGACGGCTTTAAAATTTAAGTTTTTGATTTTCTACTATAAATTTGAATTGCTGAACATGGTTCACCAAAATAAATATTTTTTGCATAATTAGATAAATGTGATGAAATAATCAAATATGCCCATGTAGGGACCGGTACCTCAGCACAGCCTTTAATCATTACTTTTTTATCTCTAAATGATTCCCAATTCATTTCTGCAATCTGTGAACGAAATTCTTTTTCTTTAATCATTCCATCTGATAGGAAATCATCTAAAAGGATAGTTTTCATTAACTTAATTTCTTAATTGTTTCGTTTAGTTTTTCAATAAAAATATCGACTTCTTCGATAGTGTTATAAACATAAAAACTAATTCTTGCGCAAGATGAAATATTTAAAGATTTCATAAGAGGTTGACAGCAATGATGACCCGATCGAATAGCAATTCCTTCATAATCGAGTAGCTGTGCGATATCTAATGAAGCAATATTATCAATATTAAAGCTAATGGTTGATGTTCTTTCTGGTGCATTGCCATAAATCGTGATTCCATCAACTTTGTACATTTTTTCTAATGCATATTGAAAAACAGTTTCATATTCTGATGGATATAAGTTTAAAAAATCAATTGCTGCTCCCATTCCATAAACCTGTGCAGACGGAGGAGAACCAGCTTCAAATTTATGTGGAAGACAACTCCAACTAGATTTTTCCATAGTAACATCTCTAATCATTCCACCGCCAGTCTGGTAAGGATCCATATCTTCAAGAATCTCTGTCTTACCATAAAGTACTCCCACTCCTGTTGGACCTAACATTTTATGAGCTGAAAACACGAAAAAATCACAATCTAATTCTTTAACATCTATTTTAAGATGAGGGGCACTTTGGCATCCATCTAATAATACCAATGAACCATTTTTATGTGCTTTATCAATAATAGTTTTTGCCGGATTAATGGTTCCAAACACATTCGATACGTGAGTAAAACTCACAATTTTTACCTTATCATTTAATGCATTATCTAATTCTTGCAAATCAAGCGTACCATCCTTGGTTGATTTGATATATTCAATTTTAGCACCTGTTTTATCACAGATTATTTGCCAAGGGACAATATTGGAGTGATGCTCCATATCTGTAAGAAGTACGATATCCCCTTTTTTTAAATTTTTAAAACCCCAAGCATCTGCTACAAGATTAATTGACTCAGTAGCGCTTTTTGTAAACACAATAGATTCTGAGCTATCTGATCCAATAAATTTAGCCACTTTTTTTCTTGTATTTTCATAGGAATTGGTTGCTTTCTCGCCTAATTCATAAACACTCCTATGAATACTAGCACCATATTCTTGATAGAATAGTATTTCTGAACCAATTACAGATACAGGTCGTAATGATGTTGCAGCACTATCAAGATAAATAAGATCTTTGTCACGATTTTTTTCGCGAAGAATAGGAAACTGTTCTCTTATTTTTTGAATATCCATATTTAATACAATCCAAGTTGTAATTTTGCCGCATCAGACATCATATCTTGGTTCCATTGTGGTTCCCATACTAATTCGACATCTACATTTTTAGCACCACTTAATGCTGATAGTTTTTCTTTAACTTCATCAGCAATAACAGGGCCCATACCACATCCAGGAGCAGTTAAGGTCATTTGTATGCTAATATTTACCCCATCTTCTTCTTCTTTAATTTCTGTATTGTATACAAGGCCTAGATCGACAATATTGACAGGAATTTCAGGATCGTAGCATGTATGTAATACATTCCAAATTTCTTCTTCATTAGCAAAGTTATTAGAATCTATTGATCGTTTTTCTTCTCCGATAGCTTCACCATCAATTCCTTTGACTTGATACATATTTCCTTCAACAATAATAGTAAAATTATCTCCCAAAGATTGAGAGATGATACCGGTCATTCCTTTAGTCAGGAGAGTCTTTTGTCCATCAGGTACACTGAATACATAGACATCATCTTGAATTGTGAATTCTTTATTCATTTGTTAATTCTTTCTTAATAAATAGCATAGCTCCAATAAATCCATTCTGTCTTTGACTAGAAATCGTTGGTCCTATATTAAGCCATTCAAAAATCTTTATAGGTTCATCAAAATCATTAATAAAATCAATAATATTCTTTTTTTCTTGATTATTGAAACCAACTTGTAATACTCTGAGTAGCCCCTTAACTATTGCACTTTCAGAATCAACAGTGAACGTAATATTATCCTCATCTACAATATTAATCCATGTTTGAGATGTGCATGCATGCACTTTATTTGCTTCTGTTTTATGCTTTTCATCGATTTGATTAATTTTTTTACCTAAATCAATAAGATAGACTAATCTATCTTGACCATCAAGTGTCGCAAATCCTTCTCTAATAGGAGATAGTTTTTCAATTATACTATTCATCAATCCAATGATTTAAGTGGTGCTCAGATAAGTTGGTTATATTAATAAATTCTTCCAAAATTTCTTGTGCAAATGCTTTAATTAACATGTTATTTGCATCTGCTTGATTAATTCCTCTTGCCCTCAGATAAAATATACTATCTTTATCTAATGCTCCGGTAGTAGAACCATGGCCACATTTTACATCATCGGCATAAATTTCTAATTGAGGATTGGAATGTGCTGTTGCATTTTTTGATAATAGCAAATTTTGATTTGATTGATTAGAGTCTGTTTTTTGAGCTCCATCTGCTACGATTACTTTTCCATTGAATACACATGTTGATTCATCATCCAAAATATTACGTACATTTTGAAAGCTTGTACAATGTTCTGCATTATGATTCATTAAAATGTTGTTATCTAAGTGTTGATCATTTTTTGCAAGATTCAACATATTGATCTTAGCCTCTGATCCTTCTTTATTAAAATCTACTTCTATAAAGTTTTTATTGAATGTTGATTGGATATTCATACTATCAATGTTTAAGAAAGTATTTCTTCCTAGTTCATAATAGTGATATCCTAAGTAATTACTGCCAGTATTATCATTGTGTATCATAGAATGATTCAAAGTAGAATCATCAGAACATATAAATTTTTTAAGACTTAGATTAAAACTATCGACTCCTTGATTAATATCTTTCTCAATGATGGAAATATTATTTCCTGTATTAATTTTGAAAATATTAAAAGATGAAATTCTCAAATCTTTGCTATTTTTATCATATAGATTCACAATTTCAATTGGATTATCAAAATCCACTCCTTTTTTAAATTCAAAATATTTTCCAGTTTTGACAGTAGATAATCCAAGATGGAAAAAAGCTTCTTTTTTAAAATTAGATGACGTCGCACATAAGCTATTATCATTTAATGTTTCTATATCTGATATAGATATATCATCTTTATAGACAAAATCATTCAGTGATTCTTCTGATAATTCGCCATTAATAAAGCATAAAGTATATGGATTTTTATATTGATCAATTGATAGATCTTTATTGTGGCTACTATCTGATTTATATTTTTTCAAGTGCTTACTTGAGGAAAATTTCCAATTTTCAAGTTTTTTGGATGGATATCCTAACTCTTCAAATTGATCATGACTATCTTGTTGTATTTTTTTTAACATATTTTTATTTCACAAGCCATGAGTAGCCTTTTTCTTCCACTTCCTTTGCAAGATTCATGTCTCCCGATTTTACAATCTCTCCATCAATCATAATATGGACCACATCTGGCTTAATATAATTCAATAGTCGTTGATAGTGAGTAATGATTAGAACAGAATTACCATCATTGTTAAATTCATTGACCCCTTCTGCAACGGTGCGTAATGCATCAACATCTAATCCAGAGTCTGTTTCATCTAAAACAGCAAATTGAGGATTAAGCATTAATAGTTGCAAGATCTCACTTTTCTTTTTCTCTCCTCCTGAGAATCCATCATTGATAGATCTTTTTAGGAACGAATCATCTAATCCAAGATGCGATAGTATCTTTTTAGCATTAGTTAGAAACTCAACAGCATCTATATCATCTTTACCAGCGTGTTTATTATGAGCATTTAATGCTGCTCTTAAAAAATATGCCATACTTACTCCTGGTATAGCTACTGGATATTGAAAACATAGGAATAATCCTTGAAGTGCTCTGTTTTCAATACTCATTTCTGTAATATCATTCCCATTCATTTCAATGGAACCGCTATTGACTTCGTATGCTTCGTTTCCTGCAATAACATTAGCTAATGTACTTTTTCCTGAGCCATTACGACCCATGATTACATGAACTTCTCCTTTAGGAATTTCTAAATTTATTCCATTTAAAATCTGTTTATCTTCTACTGATGCCTCTAATTCTTTAATCTTTATCATTATTACCCCACGCTATTTTCTAATGTTACTTCAATTAATTGTTTTGCTTCTACTGCAAATTCCATTGGCAGTTCAGCAAATACTTCTTTACAGAATCCATTAACAATCATAGATACTGCATCATCCAGGTTAATACCTCTTTGATTGCAATAAAATAATTGATCTTCACCTATACTGGATGTCGTTGCTTCATGTTCCATTTTTGCAGTTGGATTTTTAACATCAATATATGGAAAAGTATGTGCACCACATTTGTCACCAATTAATATAGAGTCACATTGTGAAAAATTTCGTGCATTTTCTGCATTTTTCAGAATTTTAACTCCACCTCTATATGTATTTTGTCCCTCTCCAGCTGATATTCCTTTAGAGATGATTGTGCTTTTCGTGTTTTTCCCAATATGGATCATTTTTGTCCCAGTATCAGCTTGTTGTTTATGTTTTGTTACTGCAACAGAATAAAACTCTCCAACGCTATCATCGCCCTGCATAATTACGCTAGGATATTTCCATGTAACTGCAGATCCAGTTTCTACTTGAGTCCAAGAAATTTTAGATCTATCTCCAACACACTTTCCTCTCTTAGTAACAAAGTTATAGATTCCACCTTTACCATCTTTATCTCCAGAGTACCAATTTTGAATTGTAGAGTACTTGATTGTTGCATCTTTATGTGCTACCAGTTCAACGCATGCTGCATGTAATTGATTTTCATCACGCATTGGAGCTGTACATCCTTCTAAATAGCTAACATGACTACCTTCATCTGCTATAATAAGCGTTCTTTCAAATTGGCCTGTATTGGCTGCGTTAATTCTAAAATATGTAGAGAGCTCCATCGGGCAGCGTACGTTTTTTGGGATATACACAAAAGATCCATCGCTAAATACTGCTGAATTTAATGCAGCAAAATAGTTATCTGTACGAGGAATGACTGATCCTAAATATTTTTTCACTAATTCAGGGTGGTCAATGACTGCTTCCGAGAAAGAACAAAAGATAATTCCATGCTTTGATAGTTCTTTTTTAAAAGTTGTTGCTACAGATACGCTATCAAATACAGCATCTACTGCAACACCTTCAAGACGTTTTTGTTCATTTAATGAAATACCTAATTTATTATATGTTTCTATAATATCTGGATCAACATCATCAAGACTTGCATTTTTTTTATGTTTAGGAGCTGCGTAGTAACTCAATGATTGATAGTCAACAGGAGTATAATCGACTTGAGCCCATGTAGGTTCTTCCATTTTTTGCCAGTTTTTGTATGCTTTTAGCCTCCAATCCAATAACCATTGAGGCTCTTTTTTTAATTGAGAAAGTCGTGTAATGACATCTTCATTTAAACCAGGTTCAAATGTAGTTTGTTCAATATCGGTTGTAAAACCATATTTATATTCTTGATCCAGGGCTGAATCAATAATTTTTTGATTTTTATCAATCATCACGCTGAAAAGCTAATACCGCACCCGCATGTTCGTTCGGCATTTGGATTATTAACTTTAAACCCTCCATTTAATAAATCATTGGAAAAATCTATCTCGCATCCTCTAACATAAATCCAACTCTTCACATCACAAAAGATTTGAATACCATGACTTTCGTATACTTTATCAAATTCTTTTTTCTCTCCGTCAAAAGTAATATTATACGACATTCCCGAACAACCTCCCGTATCAATAGCAACACGAATACCTTTTGTTGATGGTTCCTCGCTTTTCATGATATTTTTAAGTCGAGTGGCAGCTTTTTCTGTGATAGTAATAGGTTGTTCTATATTTTTTTCATTTTCCATATTAGAAACCAAGTTTTTGCTTTCCTTCTTCTGTCATCATTTCAGGACTCCAAGGTGGATCAAATGTAATCTCTACATTTACATTGCTCATATGTTCTAATGTTGCAATTTTGCTTTTTATATCTTCTACCATATATTGACCCATTGAACATCCTGGTGTAGTTAATGACATAGTAATATCTACACCAAACTTATTTTTTGGCTGTTCATATATCTTTAAATCATAAATCAGTCCAAGATTCCAGAGATCAATAGGAAGCTCAGGATCATTGCACTGTTTTAGTATCTCAATGATGCTATTTTTTATATCTTTCATAACAGAAAAAAAATTTAACCTATAGAACCTTTATGTCCTATGATTTTAGGAAATATTTATTAATTCCTATACTCGTTGCTTACTTTATTTCCGTAATGTAAATTGATGTTCATTTGAGGACAAAGATGAGCACGAAAGCTAAATTAGAAACAGTCGATAATGTAACGATTCGATTTGCGGGTGACTCCGGAGATGGGATGCAGTTAACAGGAGGAAGGTTTACTCAAACCGCTGCAATTATGGGGAATGATTTAAGCACTTTACCAGATTTTCCTGCTGAAATTCGTGCACCCGCTGGCTCTTTAGCTGGAGTAAGTTCATTTCAGATTCATTTTAGTTCTCAAGAAATTCATACTCCTGGTGAGAAGCCAGATGTGTTAGTGGCAATGAATCCCGCTGCGCTCAAGGTTCACTTAGAAGAATTGACTCCAGGAGGAACATTAATTATTAATAAAAATGCATTTACTTCAAAAAATTTAAAACTAGCTGGATATGAAAGCGATCCTACAGAAGATGGATCTTTAGAAGATTATTATTTAACCCATTTTATTGAAATGAATAAGCTAGTAGAATTAGCATGCGAAGGAATCGATTTAGCACCAAAATTAATTGATAGAACAAAAAATCTATGTGCTTTAGGAGTGCTATTTTGGATTTATGATAGGCCTTTAGAGCCAACTATTGAATGGTTGAATAAAAAATTCAAATCTAAACCAGATATTATTGATGCAAATGTTAAAGCATTGCATGCAGGATATAATTATGGAGATACAGCTGAAATATTTACGACAAGATATATTGTAGAAAAAGCGGAATTACCTGCTGGAACATATAGAAATATGAATGGAACGCTGGCTTCATGTCTAGGACTGTTAACTGCTGTAGAAAAAAGCGGACTTAATTTAACCTTTGCAGGCTATCCAATAACTCCAGCAAGCAATATTCTCCATACATTAGCTAACTGGAAAAGCTTTGGTATAAAGACATATCAAGCTGAGGATGAAATTGCTGGTATAGGAGCAGCATTAGGAGCAGCATTTGGTGGATCATTAGGTGTTACTGCATCATCGGGACCCGGCATTGCATTAAAAGGAGAATTTTTAGGATTGGCACTGATTACTGAATTGCCATTAGTAGTGATTAATGTGCAAAGAGGTGGACCAAGTACTGGATTACCTACAAAAACTGAGCAGTCAGATTTATTTCAAGCTATGTATGGAAGAAATGGAGATGCACCAGTTCCAGTTATTGCTGCAACAACTCCAGGAGATTGCTATCATACCGCATATGAAGCTTGCAGAATTGCAGTAAAATATATGACTCCAGTGATTATGTTGACAGATGGATACTTAGCTAATGGTTCAGAGCCATGGATGATTCCTAATCCAGATGATTTAGAAGATTTTAATGTGGAATTTGCAAAAGAAAATAAATCAGATGAAGAGCAACATTTACCTTATAAGAGAGATAAAAAGACTTTAGCAAGAAATTGGGCTATTCCAGGAACAAAAGGTTTAGAGCATCGTATTGGAGGAATTGAAAAACAAGATATAACGGGTAAGGTGAATTATGATTCAGATAATCATGAGCATATGACTCTAGTCAGAGCCCAGAAAGTTGCGAATGTTGCCAATGAACTGCCACCGACCAAAATTTATGGTAAGAAAAAAGGAGATTTATTAATTTTAAGTTGGGGTAGCACTCATGGATCTTGTAAGGCTGCTACGGAACAATTATTAGAAGATAAATTAGCAGTAGGACACGTTTCATTGAGATGGATTAATCCACTACCTAATGATTTAAAGAAGATTTTATCTAATTATAAAAAAGTGTTAATACCTGAGATAAATACAGGACAATTACGTCAGATTATTCGTGCAAAATATTTAGTTGATGCCATAGGGTTGAATCAAATTCAAGGAAAGCCATTAGGAACTTCAACTATTGTGGCAAGATCAAAGGAGTTGCTTAAATGAGCGATAAGCCATTATTAAAGAAATCTGATTTTCAAGCAGATGTTCCAATTCGTTGGTGTCCCGGGTGTGGAGATTATGCAATTTTAGCACAGACACAGAAAGTTTTTCCTCAGCTTACTGATAAAAAAGAAGACACAGTGTTTATATCTGGTATAGGATGTTCAAGTAGATTTCCATACTATATGAATACATATGGTTTTCATACCATTCATGGAAGAGCTCCAACAGTAGCCAGTGGTTTAAAACTAGCTAATCCTGATTTATCAGTCTGGATGGTCACTGGAGATGGAGATGGGCTGTCAATTGGCGGTAATCATTTAATTCATCTATTAAGAAGAAATATTAATATAAATGTAATGTTGTTTAATAATCGAATTTATGGGTTAACAAAAGGACAATATTCTCCTACATCAGAACAGGGAAAAGTCACATATTCTACTCCTATGGGATCATTAGACTATCCTTTTAAGCCTACCCAGCTTGCTCTTGGTGCACAAGGATCTTTTGTAGCCAAAACGATTGATAAAGAATTAAAACATCTACAGAGTATGATAAAAAGAGCACATGAACACAACGGAACAGCATTTATTGAAATTTATCAAAATTGTAATATTTTTAATGATGGAGCTTTTGGAGATTTAACTGATAGAGATACAAAAGCTGAACAACTTTTATACCTTGAAAATGGCGAACCAATGATTTTTGGCTCAGAAAAGGATAAAGGAATTTATTTGGATGGGACTAAGCCAAAAGTGGTAAAGATAGGAAAAAAATATTCAATCGAAGATATCCTAGTTCACGATGAATCTGATGCTTTTATAGGATCTATGCTTTCTAATTTTACTGCAAATAAAGATTTCCCTGAACCTCTGGGAGTGTTATTTTGTGAAGAGAGAGCAACGTATGATGATCTGATGTCAAATCAGATGAAAGAGGCAAGTAAGCAAAAAGGTAAAAGCTTACATGACTTACTGCATGCTGGAGATACATGGGATGTTAAATGACAAAGTTTAGAACCGAAAAAGATAGTATTGGTCAAATAAAAGTACCTAAAAATGCTTATTTTGGAGCACAAACTCAAAGAGCTATTGAAAATTTCCAAATTGGGTGGCCAATGGAGTTTAGTCTTATACTGCCATATATCATTATTAAAAAAGCTGCAGCAATGGCTAATCATTCTCAAAAAAAATTATCAAAAAAATTAGCTAACGCTATTATAAAAGCATGTGATGATCTAATTGATCACCCAGAAAAATTTCTTGATCAATTTCCTGTTCCAGTATTCCAGACAGGAAGTGGAACTCAGACTAATATGAATGTAAATGAAGTAATAGCTAATAGAGCCAATGAAATATTGGGAGGAAAATTAGGTGAATATAAATTTGTTCACCCAAATGATCATGTAAACATGTCCCAATCTACTAATGACACATTTCCAACTGCGATTCTTATAGGATGTGCTTTAGCTGTAGAAGATATTTTACTACCTAGCTTACAGCTTTTAGAGAAATCGCTGACAAAGAAAACCAAAGAGTTTAATAAAATTATAAAAGTTGGTAGAACACATTTGCAAGACGCAACTCCTATCAGATTAGGGCAAGAATTTTCTGGCTATGCTTCAATGGTTAGCCATGATATCAAAAGAATAAAAAATGCAGTTAAAGAGTGTACACAGCTTCCAATTGGTGGAACTGCTGTAGGAACAGGAATTAATACAGTAGAAGGATTTGATGCATTAGCAACTGGCTTTATTGCAGAGGAAACTGGTATAGAGTTTAATGTATGTGATAATAAATTTGAATTACTATCATCTCAAAATGCTATATCTAATTTATCTTCTCAAATTAAAATATGCGCAGGCTCACTAAACAAAATTGCTAATGATATTAGATGGCTAGCAAGTGGTCCTATGGCAGGAATTGGAGAGTTGATACTTCCATCAAATGAACCAGGAAGTTCTATTATGCCAGGAAAAGTTAACCCAACACAGTGCGAAGCAGTAAATATGGTGTATGCACAAATTTTAGGCAATGATTTGACAATTAACTATGCGGGATCCAATGGAAACTTTGAATTAAATACCTATAGACCAATTATTGCATCTTCTATTCACGAGTCTATTACTTTGTTAGGAGAAGTAGCGGAGTCTTTTACGTTAAATGCGCTGGATGGTTTAGAGGCAAATAAGGAAAAGATTGAAGAAAATTTAAATAAATCATTAATGCTCGTAACAGCATTAAATCCAGTTATTGGATATGAAAAAGCAGCAAAAATTGCAAAAAAAGCTTTAAAAGAAAATATTTCATTGAAAGAAAGTGCAAAAAAATTGAAATATCTTTCGGAACAAGAGTTTGATGAGATCGTTAAACCAGAATTAATGGTTTCTCCAAAAAAATATGACTAAATCATTTCTAACCTCTGTTAGAATAATTGCTTATCTATCCATTTTAGTAATTTTCTATATTGTATATCTATCAAGAGATCTGCCTTCATTGGAGCGTTTAGAGACTTTTGATCCTGCGATGTTATCTACACTATATGATCGCAATGGAGAAGTCATCGGTGAATTTTATATACAAAAAAGAGTATTTATTGATATAGAAGAGATGCCAGAGCATCTTAAACATGCGGCGATTGCTTCAGAAGATAAGAGATTTTATCGACATTGGGGCGTTGATCTGCAGAGTGTCTTTCGTGCTATCATAGTCAATGTTTCTTCAATGAGTTTTAGGCAAGGATTTAGTACCCTTTCTCAGCAATTAGCGAGGAATCTTTATAAAGAGGTTGGATTTAGAGATAGTATAACTAGAAAATTGAAGGAGATGATCACAGCCATTCAGATTGAAAGGACTTATACAAAACCAGAAATCTTAGAAATGTATTTAAACACGGTACATTTCGGACATGGAACCTATGGTGTCGAGTCAGCAGCAAAAAGATATTTTAATAAGAATGCATCAGAATTAACAATAGGAGAATCTGCAATGTTGATAGGGCTATTGCCTTCTCCTGCTAACTATTCTCCTTTGAGAAATTTAAATAAAGCAATTGAAAGACGATCTATTGTTTTACGCGTAATGTATAATCAAGACTATATTGATCATCAACAGTATATAGAAAATAATAGTATTATACCTGATAATATTTCCTATGAAATTCCAAGAGGTAAGGCCCCTTATTTTGCAGAACATGTTAGAAGAATCTTAGAGAAACAAGATGATGAATTAGGTATCAATATTTATCAGGATGGTCTAAAGATTTATACTACTTTAGATTATCGTCTTCAAAAAATTGCAGAAGATGCTGTGATGAAAACATTAAAGAAAAATCAGGATGAATTTAACGCTCAACTTTTTGAAGATAATGATAGATTTTCAAAGTTAGGATATCTAGGAATCTTTCCAGAAGACTCTGTTAAGATGATGTTAAATGGACAGATGAAGTTGTATGAAGATTTAAGAGAAAACTTATTAGTGCAATGTGCTTTTATTGCTATAGATAGTAAAAATGGAGAGATTTTAGCAATGATTGGTGGACGATCTGATTATTTAGATCAATACAATCGATCAACTCAAGCTCTAAGACAACCTGGGTCAGTATTTAAACCATATATTTACACTGCAGCAATAGATAATAATTATCCAGTAACAACGCAACTTCTTAATCAACCTGTTGCCCTATATCGTAATAATGCTAAAGGGGAGAAAGAAAAATGGACTCCTAGAAACTATGATAATAGCACAGGAGGATTGACTACACTAAGAGAAGGATTGCGTCGATCATTAAATTTAATCTCTGTTCGTATGGTCCAAGAGTTGGTTCCGCCGCAACAGGTAAAAAATATAGCAAAAAGAATGCAAATTACTTCTCCAATTCGAGCCGTAGATGCAATTGCATTAGGAACTTCTGAAGTGAAACCAATAGAAATTGTTGCGTCTTATGCAACATTTGCTAATAGAGGAATTTATTCTTCTCCAATTGCAATCACTAGAATTGAAGATAAGTATGGTCAAACAATAAAGGAATTTACCAATACACAGAAAGAAGTATTAAGCCCAGAAACAGCATATATAGTTACTAATTTATTACAAACAGTGATGGATAAAGGAACCGGAGGAAGCGTAAGGTGGAAATATAAATTTAGACATGCAGCAGGCGGTAAGACTGGCACTACACAGAATTGGAGCGATGCATGGTTTGTTGGGTTTACTCCTAGTATTACTGCTGGAGCATGGTTTGGGGTAGACCAATACCCTATTAGTCTTGGAAAAGGTCAAGCAGGTAGCGTAGTAGCTTTACCTGCATGGGCATTGTTTATGAAAGAGGCTCATAAAACATTAAACATCCCAAATGAACCATTTGATATGCCTGAAGGGGTTGTAGAAGTTGAAATTGATTCTGAAACAAAAAGATTGCCTAGCTCAAGGACTAAAAAAACAGAATTAGAAATTTTCTTAAAGAGCAATCAGCCGACATCTAATTAATTCTTTTTATCAGATAAAAATAAGATAATTATTCCTACTATCAATAAGATAATATTCGGCATCCAAGAACCAACTGCAGGATCTAAAAGAGCTCTATCAGCGAGCTGTTCTCCCCATATTAATAAAATATAGTAGATGAGAAAGAATGCAATACTCAATGCAGAGGCAATTGTAATTCCACCTCTTTTTACTAAGATACCTAGCGGTGCTCCAACAAGAGTAAATAATATACATGCCACTGCGAGAGTAAATTTTTTGTGAATCTCAACAAGGAATTTATTATTATTCTTTTCATAATTTTCAATAAGGGTGAATTCATTTTGAAATTGTCTTGCATTATTGTTTAATGAGCGTATTTTTTCTTTTTGCTCATATTCGCCTACAGGAATATCGTTATTATAGTCTCTTTTTTCCTCTATGTTAGGATCTGCATCATTTTTCAGCAGTTCAATTTCAGCAATAATATTTGCAAGGCTCATATCAGTGTTGGTTTCAATACCAAGATCATTTTTAACAACTTCAATACGTTTCTTGATTTGCTCTATAGATACTTTATTCTGTTGAATTTTTTCAATCATCGCAGGTACTCTCATTTCACGATCAGTGCGATTGGATTCACTAGTTCTATTTAGCAATAGATCATCCATAGAAATAATAATCTGGTGTGTACCAAATTTGATTTTACGATAATGATCATAATTTTCTAAATCAATCTCATGAATTTCACCATTTTGTAGGTTCACCGTGATAACACCATCCTTAGATTCTAAAGAACCTGTCTCAGCATATATAGTCGTTTGTTCTGATTGTGTATTTTTGCTGAATATTTTGACATCTTTAAATTGATTTCCCTCTAATTCTTTAACAATCATAGTATATTGCGGGATCATATCTACAAAATATCCAGGTTCAATAGTCAGTTCAGGTTTTTTTTGGTAGATATCTCTTGCTAGTAAGCGAGCATTATAATTCATATCAGGAAGGATAAAATTATTGAATAGACATAATAAAAATCCAACGATACTTCCAAACCATAATGCCGGCTTTATAATGCTGAATAAGTTCACACCTGCAGATTTTAGGGCCGTAATCTCGTTTTCTTGTGACATTCTTCCATAAGTCATTACACTGGATATTAAGAGAGACATCGGAACAGATAATGCGATAATCCATGCAAGATTTAAATAGAGGTATTCAAATATAATAAATGCATCTAATCCTTTGCCTAAAAAACGATCAATGGCTCTAATTAAGAACTGAAGAAACAAGACTGTAGTAATTACTCCCACAGAAAGAATGAAAGGAACAAAGGATTGTTTCATTAAATATTTGTTTAAAGTGCTCATTTTGGATTATTTGTAAAAATTTAACTCTACTTGTGTAAAAACGTAAACTATAATAAGTTTGCAGGCTTATTTAAGTTTAAGCCAATGGTGACTGTAGCTCAGTTGGTTAGAGCCCCGGATTGTGATTCCGGCTGTCGTGGGTTCGAGTCCCATCAGTCACCCGTATAAATTTCGGGGTGTAGCGTAGTCCGGTTAGCGCACCTGCTTTGGGAGCAGGGGGTCGCAGGTTCAAATCCTGCCACCCCGACATTAAGAAATGAGGGAGATATAAAATGAAAAAATTAACACTTGGAGCAATGACTGGAATTGGAGTTGGAGTAGGTGTTGCAGTTGGTGTTGCTTTAGATGACTATGCAGTAGGACTTGGTATTGGAATTGCTATTGTAATTGTTATGAAATTCATGAGTAAATAAGACTCGATAAAAGTCAAGCCTTAGAAAAAGCCTCTTTATAGAGGCTTTTTTGTTTTGTAGATTGAATTATTACATTATTTAAAATACTTGGAAGGTTAAATAGTATGAGATTTATAACATTAATTATTTTTTCTAGTATTCTTTTTGCACAAGAATACTCTGTTGATACTGATATAGTGTCACAAATTCGTGAAGAAGGACTCAATCATTCAGATCTACCAAATACACTTTCTTATATGACAGATGTATTAGGTGCTCGTCTAACAAATTCTAATGATATGTATCGTGCACAAGAATGGGCGATAGAGCATTTAAACAATATTGGTCTCGAGAATGTACAAATTGAATCTTTTATGGATTACGGTGTGAGTTGGGACAATACTTATTTTAGTCTTCATTTATTAGAACCAGATTATCAACCGATGCTGGGATATCCTATTGCACATACACCTGGAACAATGGGAAGGAAAAAATTAGATACAGTAATTGCAGATATTCGAACCAAATCAGATTTAAAAAAATATAAAGGTAAGCTAAGAGGGAAAGCTGTGCTGTCTACTCCTCCGCCTACTATTAATTTAGATAGATTTCGAGATGGAGTAAAACCTTGGAGCGATGAAGAATTGAAAGAAAAAGAAGGTCCAAGAAAACCTCGTACATCAGGAAATAATCAAAGCAGTTCTTCAGAAAAACGTATTAGTAGCGTAGAGCGCAATGCGTTCTTTAAAAAGGAAGGCGTATCAGTTATTTTAGAGTCTCGCAGTGGTTGGTTAGCAGCAGTAAGAGGATTTGCTAGACCAGGAGCAAAGAAAGATGTCTATGAGAAGAAAGATACAATAAATCATTTACCATTGGTCGCAGTTACTCCAGAACATTACAATCGCATGTATCGCATTCTTGAGCGTGGTATCCCTGTGAAAATTGAAGTTGATGTAAGAACGACTATTGGGAATCAAAGAAGAGAAGCCAGAAATATCATTGCTGAAATTCCTGGATCAGATTTAAAAGATGAAGTGGTAATGCTTGGAGCACATTTTGACACGTGGCATGCAAGTCCCAATGCAAGTGATAATACATCAGGTGTTGCTGTTATGTTAGAAGCGGTACGTATTTTAAAGGAAATGGGTGTACAGCCAAGAAGAACCATTCGTATTGCATTATGGAGTGGCGAAGAACAGGGATTATGGGGATCAAAAAAGTATGTAGAAAAACACTTTGGCAATGAAGACAACCCAAAACCTGATTATGAAAAATTTTCAGTATACTTTAATCAAGATTATGGCCCAGGATTATATCGTGGAATCTATCTTCAAGGGAATGAAAATGCGTATGATGTATTTTCTGCTTGGACAAAACCTTTCAATGATTTAGGTATGACAACAGTCTCCCCACAATCTGTTGGTAGCACTGATCATATTCCATTTCATCGTGTAGGGCTTCCAGCTTTCCAATTTTTACAAGATAGAGTTGGGGGAACAGGCGGACATACCAATTTAGATTTTTATGATACATTACCAATAGAAGACTTAAAGAAAAATGCAGTCATTGTTGCATCATTTGTATATCATGCAGCAATGATGGATGAACAAATCCCTCGTCAATAATATTATGACATTTCTCAATAAAATTATTAGCAATAATCAAAAAATTGAACTCTACAAGTTCAAAGGTGAAAGTTTCACAGACTTGCCTAATGATTATCATAATGATAATGCTGTAAAAGTATGCTTCTTAGATCTTGAAACAACAGGGCTCAATAAAGATATATGTAAGATTATAGAATTTGCTGGCAAGTTAACTGCTATTGATAAAAATAATGGAGAATTGCTAGGTATTGTAGATGAATATGAATCATTCAATGATCCAGAAGAAGATATTGATCCAGAAATTACAAGAATTACAGGTATTACTAATGAAATTGTGGCAGGACACTCTCTGGATTGGGAATCGGTATCTCGCGTTGTCAGTAATGCTGATATTATTGTAGCACATAATGCTAGTTTTGATCGTGCATTTATGGATCGATATTTACCGCTTTCACAGGATAAAGTATGGGTATGCTCTGTAAATGATATTAATTGGCCAGAACGAGGATTTGGAGCTAGAGGTCAGGAGATTTTATGTATCTGGCATGGTTTTTATTATGAATCTCATCGTGCTATGTCTGATGTAGATGCATTAATCCATCTCGTGACACATGATGTTGAAGGATTAGATAAGGCGTCACTAGAGTTATTAGTCAATGCAGGAAAGCCTACCTATAAGATTGCTGCATTAAATAGTCCTTTTGAAACAAAAGATCTGCTAAAATCGAGAAAATATCGTTGGGATCCAGAAAATAGATATTGGTGGAAAAATCTATTATTAGAAGAGATTGAAATTGAGAAAGAATGGATGGCTGATAATATCTATAATGGACATTTTCAAGGAAGAGTTGATGAAATTTCTTTAACTGAAAAACATAAATCTTAACCTTATTTCTACAACGTTTCTTCTCGTGCTTTTCCTTGATGAATAGATACTTATCTTATAAATTCATTTAAATAATTTTACTATGTCAAAAAAACAAAAAGTATCGCAAAAAGAAGTTGAAAAAATAGCATCGCTTTCACGACTTTCTCTCTCAAAAGAAGAACTAGCTAATCATACTGAAGATATGAATAATATTTTGGATTATATGGATCTATTAAATGAGATAGATACAGAAAATGTAGATGAGTTAGTTAATGTGCACGATATGAAGAGCTCATTGCGAGAAGATACTTTCGAAGATTCTTTGCCTAAAGAGTCTGTAATTGATAATAGCCCAAAATCATCTAAAGATTATATTGAAGTTCCTTTGGTTGTTAAGAAGGAAAGCCAGTGAATTTAGGTGTTATTCCTGGTCGATTAAATTCCACTAGATTTCCAAAAAAGATTGTCCACCCTCTCAACGGAAAGTCTGTTATTCAGCATGTGTATGACAATGCTAAAGAATCAAAATTGCTAAGCCATTTGGTAATCGCTATTGATTCAATGGAAACACTATCTCATCTCAATAAAGATTCGGAAACAATCTTGACATCAAAAGGACATGAATCTGGAACAGATAGAGTGGCAGAAGTTGCAGGAAAATTTAATTGTGATATTGTAGTTAATATTCAGGGAGATGAACCAAATATTGATGCAGTATTAATTGATAATCTTATCAAATTATTTGATGATCCTCAAGTTGAAATGGCTTCTGTTGCATCAACTGATTTAAGCAATGATGATTTAGAGAACCCAAATGTAGTAAAAGTGTCTTTAGATGCAGATAATAATGCACATAACTTTGAAAGAACCATTGATAATAAAGATGTGCAATATTTCCGCCATATTGGTATCTATGCATATCGAAAAAATACACTGGCAAAATTTACCAATTTGGAGCAGTCAGAGAATGAAAAAAAGTGGAAGTTGGAGCAATTAAGAGCCTTGGATAATAATATTGCAATTAAACTATTAATTAGTGACTTTCAGCATAGAAGTATTGATGTCAAAGAAGATTTGAAATATTATGAAATCTAAAACGAAATTCATATTTGTACTTGGCGGGGTAATGTCCGGCCTTGGGAAAGGTATCTCTGCTTCTTCAATCGGTTATCTTCTTAAGAGCGCTGGATTAAAAGTAAATATTCTAAAATTAGACCCTTATCTCAATGTTGATCCAGGAACGATGAATCCTTATCAGCATGGTGAGGTATTTGTGTTAGATGACGGCTCTGAAACCGATTTAGATTTAGGACATTATGAAAGATTTATTGATGAGAACATGTCAAAAGACAATAATGCAACTTCAGGACAAATTTATAGCACTGTTTTAGATAAGGAGCGTTCTGGAGGATATTTGGGTGAAACAGTCCAAGTGATTCCCCATGTGACAGATGAAATCAAACAACGCATTAATCACTTAGCAGATAGCAAAAAATATGATGTGGTTATTTGCGAGGTAGGTGGAACAGTTGGTGATATTGAAA
>Ga0208764_10000865_pt1 | contig 19581 bp, 19 predicted proteins | sample ETNtaG_18_FD_185762 | JGI IMG/M metagenome (GOLD analysis project Ga0208764, IMG submission 185762) | Marine microbial and viral communities from oxygen minimum zone, Eastern Pacific Ocean - ETNP201302SV91 (SPAdes) (version 2) | ecosystem: Environmental > Aquatic > Marine > Oceanic ... | reverse complement strand
GTCCCATCATCTAGCATGATCGTCAATGATCCCTCTGAAACTATTGGTAGCTCATATTGGCTAATTTGATATCCCTTAGGTAAATCAGGATAGAAGTAGTTTTTTCTAGCAAAAATAGATCTTTTAGCAATACTAGCGTCTATAGCTAATCCAAACTTTATTGCCATCATAACAGCCTCTTTGTTCAGGACAGGCAAAACTCCTGGATAGCCCAAATCCACTAGTGATGTATTTGTATTTTGTTCACTACCATAAGCTGCTGATGCGCCAGAAAATATCTTACTCTTAGTAGATAGCTGAACATGGATTTCAAGACCTATTACTGTCTCCCAATTCATTCCTTAGCCTCATTAATCATTTCGGGCTGTTGAAGATGCCAATCAGTTTCTAATTGATACTTATGAGTTAAATTCAAGAGTTGATGTTCCTGGAAATGTGGTGAGATTATCTGCATTCCAAATGGAAGATTATTAACAAATCCAATAGGGTGTGATATTGCAGGTAGTCCAGACAGATTTGAGGAAATAGTATAGATATCATTCATATACATACTTACAGGATCGTCTATTTTTTCACCAAGTTTAAATGCTGAAGTTTGAGTAGTAGGACCCATAATGGCATCGACGTTATTAAAAGCTTCCAAGAAATCCTTATTGATTAATTGCCTGACTTTTTGTGCCTTAAGATAATAAGCATCGTAATAACCAGCTGAAAGAACGTACGTTCCAGTAATAATTCTTCTCTTAACTTCTTGGCCGAACCCTTCCTGTCTATTTGATTTATAGAATTCATCTAAATTATCAGTTCTATCAGAACGATGTCCAAACCTAATGCCGTCATATCTTGCTAGATTTGATGAGCATTCAGCTGGAGCTACCACATAATATGTCGGTACCGAATACTTAATATTTGGCAAGCTAATCTCTTTGAAGCTTACACCCATATTCTCATAGACTTTTATACACTCGGAAATTAGATCTTGATACTTAGCCTCTAGACTTCCATCAAAGAATTCTTTTGGCAAACCCACAGTCTTACCAGAGAGATTGTCATTGATAAATTTAGAATAGTTTGGAACTTCCTCCGGTGATGAGGTTGAGTCATTTGGATCAAAACCTGCCATTAATTCTAGGAAAATTGCTGCATCCTCAGCCGTGATTGATAAGAGACCTGCTTGATCAAGGCTTGAGGCAAAAGCAATCATCCCATATCTAGAGCATCTTCCATAGGTCGGCTTTAACCCGGTTATTCCTGTAAATGCAGCAGGCTGTCGAATAGATCCTCCAGTGTCTGTGCCTAAAGCAATAGGAGCTATCCCTGCAGCAACTGCAGCAGCTGATCCGCCCGAAGAGCCTCCAGGAGTTCTTAAAATATCCCATGGATTTTTAACCTCACCAAAAAAACTAGTCTCATTAGATGAACCCATTGCAAACTCATCCATATTTGTCTTGCCTAGAAGATTAACGCCACTGTCTTTCAATTTCTTAACGACGGTAGCATCGTATGGGGGTATAAAGTCCTCCAACATTTTTGACCCACAGGTGGTTTGAATTCCGTCAGTACAGAAAATATCTTTAACAGCATAAGGTATGCCTGCTAAGGGCCTATTATCATTTGACTGGTTAGTTTTAGAATCTAGGATGCTACTTGTGTTAGAGATATAAGCATTGATGGTAGGATTGATTTTATCGATCCTGCTTTGATAGATTTGATTAATTTCCTCAAAACTAGCTTCTCCTGAGCTAATCATTTTCTGTAATTGCTTTACTGTGTATCGCTTCACTTTACTCAATCACTTTGGGTACTTTGTAAAAACCGCTTTCTGTGTGTTCTGTATTTTTTTGGTACTGCTCTCTTCGATCAATTGATAAAACTTCATCTGCTCTTAATCGTTGTGCCATTTCTAGCGGGTGAGCCATGGGGGATATACCTTCAGTTTCTAATTCCTGAAGCTCTTCAATCATTTTTAGAATAGATTGCATTTGCTCCAGAAAAACAGCTTTTTCATCTTCTTCCAATTTAAGTTTTGAAAGATTACACAGATGCTCTATGTCAGACTTATTGATACTCATAACTAAGGACTAAAAAATATATAGCTTATGATAACTTCCTGTTGCTCAAAATCCTACTCGTTGTTAGAGTATGCTGTCTACCGAAATTTTTTTTAAGCAATTAATAATGATAAAAAACATTATAGGATACTTTTCCAATGATCTTTCAATAGATTTAGGGACAGCCAATACACTTGTCTATGCTAGAGGCAAGGGTGTTGTTCTGAACGAACCGTCGGTTGTAGCGCTAAGAAGTGAAAATGGAAAAGCAACAAAAACTGTAGTAGCTGTTGGAACAGACGCTAAAGCCATGCTTGGAAGAACACCGGGAAGCATAGAAGCCATTAGACCATTAAAAGACGGAGTAATTGCAGACTTCATAGTTACTGAAGCTATGTTACAAGCATTTATTAAGAAAGCTCATGGAACAAGATTTTTCAGGCCAAACCCTAGAGTTTTGGTCTGTGTGCCATTTGGTTCAACTCAAGTTGAGCGTCGGGCAATTAGAGAATCTGCAGAAGGTGCTGGAGCTAGGAAAGTTTTTTTAATTGAAGAACCTATGGCTGCCGCAATTGGTGCTGGTCTTCCGGTTCATGAGGCTAGAGGGTCTATGGTGGTTGATATTGGTGGTGGAACTTCAGAGATAGCTGTTATTTCTTTGAATGGGATTGTCTATGGAAATTCCGTAAAAATAGGTGGCGATACTTTTGATGAATCAATAATTAACTTCATAAGAAGAAACTATGGAATATTAATAGGTGAAGCCACAGCTGAAAAAATTAAACATGAAGTAGGTAGCGCATACCCTGGAGATGCGGTAAGTGAAATCTCTGTTAAAGGAAGAAATCTATCAGAAGGTGTGCCAAGAACATTCACACTAAACAGTAATGAGATCCTCGATGCACTTCAAGAGCCACTCCAATCTATAGCTAATGCCCTTAAGTCTGCGTTAGAACAAACACCCCCTGAATTAGGCTCAGATATTGCTGAACGTGGCATAGTTCTCACGGGCGGAGGGGCCTTGTTAAATAATATAGAAAAGCTGCTGGCTGAAGAAACTGGTCTTCCTGTTCTTCTTGCAGATAACCCATTGACCTGTGTTGCTAGGGGTGGTGGTAAGGTTATTGAAATATTTGATCAGAAAGGCACTGATATTTTTGATTTGAATTGATTGCCTGCAAAATCAATAATAACGGACGAGAATAAACATGCCGTTAAACCCACAACAAAGAATAAACAGGTTTGAAAAAAACTATTCAGCTTATAGGCTGATAATAGTTATTATTTTGTCCTCAGTTTTGATGTATCAAGATTACCGGGGAACTTACACAGCAGAATTAAGAAGTTATCTCTCGGCATCACTTTACCCACTTCAATATCTGATAAATTTGCCCAATAATCTTCAGAAAAGTCTGTATGAAAAATTCTTAAACAGAGAAGAAATTATTAGCCAAAATCAACAATTAAAAGAAGAAAATGTAAACCTTAAATCCCAAATGCAACAAATCTATAGATTGGAATCTGAAAATAAGAGGCTTTACAAATTAATCAATTCAAAACCTAAAACAGAAAATACGTATTTATTTGCCGATATAGTCTCAACGAGTAAAATTTTAAATAAACATCAAATTCTTATTAATCGTGGAAGCAGAGACGGCATCAAATTAGGTTCATCTATTGTAAATGCAGAAGGAATTGTCGGTCATGTGATACGAGATCAGATCTTTGCCTCAGAAGTCCTATTAATTAGTGATCTTGAGCATGCTATACCTGTTGAAATAGTAAGAACTGGATTAAGAAGCATAGCCATTGGAACTGGGCAATTCAATAAGCTCAGAATTAATACATTACTTACAAACTCTGACCTACAAAAAGACGATATTATAATAACTTCGGGTTTGGGAGGACGATATCCTGAAGGCTTCCCAGTTGGAACAATAACAAAAATCTCAAGAGAAGCTGGCAACCCCTTTCTAGAAGTTGAGGTTTTACCTTTTGCTAATTTGAAAACAATAAATGAAGTATGGGTTATACAAACAAATGAATAAAACTATTAGAAATCTTGTATTTACATGGAGCATTATCCTTTTATCTATTATATTAACAATTATACCTCTTCCAGACCTTATAAATTCTTTCAGACTTCCTTGGTTAATGATGACTGTAATTTATTTCTCTATATTTAACGTTTCTCTAATAGGGGTCCTTTCTGCTTGGCTCGCAGGTCTTATTCTTGATTTGATGGCCGGAGGATTAATGGGAGAAAATGCAATGATATTATCTATCATCTCTTATTTATCATATCGATTTAGATTTCAAATAAGGGTTTATCCTATCTGGCAGATTATGGTTGTTGTTTTAATCTTCTTATCGCTTGGAGAACTATTATCATTATGGATTCAAGGAGTAAGTGGCGCCATGAATCTCAGTATCATAGAATGGATTAATATCTCAATTGCAGTAATTATTTGGCCACTCTTCATGGGTTTTATCCAAAAAATGGAATCCATCTTCTTAGAGTAATAAAGGCATTATGGAATTTAAATCTTCAAATACACAAGAAACAGAAAAAGAAGTTTTCTTCTCTAGAATTTTATTCTGTTCATTGGTGATATTAATTCTCGCTTCAATAATATTCACACGTTTGTTTTATTTAATGGTTGTTGAATCAGATAAATATAAACTAAGGTCTGCAAACAACACCATCAGAACACAATCAGTCCCAGCTTCGAGGGGATTAATTTTTGATAGAAATGGTGACATTCTGGCTACCAACCAGCCCGCTTTCCAATTGGAGATGATCCCAGAGCAGGTTGTTGATATTAATAAAACTCTTCAGAGCCTTGCTGAACTTAAGTTGATCTCAAAAAATAATATCTCTGAGATAAAAAAACGAATAGAAAGAAACTTACAATTTAAAAGTATCGTTCTGAAAAGAAATTTAGATGATAGAGAGGTTGCTATTTTTGCAAATAACCGAATTAATTTTAAAGGTATTGATATTAAATCCAGATTATCAAGGAATTATCCTAAAGGTGAAGCTTTCGCACACACGCTCGGCTATGTAGGCTCAATTTCGAGTGGAGATTACTCACGTTTCGACCCAAGTTATTACACTGGCAAAGAACAAATTGGCAAGACCTCGATTGAAAGAAACTTTGAATCATATTTGAGAGGTCAACCCGGTAGTCAAAGACTCTTGGTGAATGTTAGAGGGCGAGTTATGGAAACAATCGGTCAAAATCCATTCCAGGCTGGAAATAACCTGACATTAACCATTGACAGTGATCTGCAGGAAGTTGCCTACAAAGCAATGGGTAATCAGAAGGGAGCTGTAGTTATCCTTGATGCTTCCAATGGTGAAATATTAGTAATGGTAAGTACACCAAGTTTTGATCCAAATCAGATAAGTTTAGGTCTAACTCAAGATGAGTTTAACGCTTTTACCAGGAACAAAAAAAAGCCCCTATTTAATAGGGCTATAGCAGGGCAATATCCCCCAGGATCAACAATAAAACCAATGCTCGCCTTAGGTGCTTTAGAGATGGGAATTGTTGAACCAGAGCTTTATATGCCTTGTGAAGGCAAGTTCTCACTCCCAAATTATTCCAGACCTTTCAATGATTGGGAAACTCATGGTTCGGTTAATGTCGTTAGAGCTATTCAGGCATCTTGCGATGTGTATTTCTATGAAGTAGCAAATGAGATGGGAATTGAAAAAATGAGCCTTTTTTTAAAGAAATTTAATTTGGGAGCGCCAACAGAGATAGATATTGACCCAGAAAAGAATGGAGTTATTCCCAACAGGGAATGGAAAAGAAATAATTTTAGCTCTAGAGAAAATCAAAGTTGGTATCAAGGAGAAACAATTATTGCTGGTATTGGGCAAGGGTACATGTTAGCAACACCGCTCCAACTTGCAGTCGCAACTGCCATAGTAGCCAACAGAGGCAGTGCTCATAAACCCCACCTTTTAAAAGCGATTGAAAATACTAAAACTGGAGAACTCCAATATATAGAATCAGAAAAAATTAATTACCTTGAGGGTATCAAGGAAGAAAACTGGGATCTTGTGCACCGAGGTATGGTTGCTGTTGTCAATGAACGAAGGGGGACAGCTTACGGAGTTTTTCCTGATAATTCCCCAATTGCAGGAAAAACGGGTAGCTCACAAGTTTTTAGTATAGATAGATCAAGCGATAAGGAAGTACCTTCAGAGCTGAGAGATCATGGTCTATTTGTAGGCTATGCACCATTGGATAAACCTGAAATAATTGTCTCAATAATAGTTGAAAATGGAGGTGGCGGAAGGGTCTCAGCAGCTCCTGTAGCAGAAAAAATATTTAATTCATATTTAGGGCGAACTATAACTAATGCAGATTGATCAGTTTAAATTAAAAAACTCCAATATTATTGCCGATAGAGCTCATATTGATATGCCTCTTTTATCAGCATTCTTAGTAATTTTCCTAATCAGCGGTATAGCAATATATAGTGCATCTAATGGAAGCATTAACTTTTTAATTGACCATGCTACAAAAATTCTGATTTCTATTATTGCAATGATCATGGCTGCACAGTTAAGTCCAATTGATTATAAAAGGATTGCTCCTTGGCTTTATTTTTTCTGCATATTACTGCTAGCACTAGTTTTAGTTATGGGTGAAACACGAAACAATGCAACTCGCTGGCTTGATCTTGGTATTACATTTCAACCTTCGGAATTAATGAAGATTGCCATGCCTCTGATGATTGCTAGATATATCTCTAATGGCACACTTCCTGTAAAAAACCTCTCAATTATAATTTCTCTATTTATTGTGCTCTTTCCTACAACAATGATTTTATTACAACCTGATCTGGGGACTTCGATTTTAATTGCCTTTTCGGGGCTAGTTATTGTTTTTTTATCGGGTATCAAAAAAAGATATCTGCTATCAGGGTTAATGGTTTTTATTGCAAGTCTCCCTATCATTTGGAGGTATATTCATCCGTTCCAACAAAAAAGAGTTTTAACTTTTTTAGACCCCGAAAAAGATCCACTAGGTGCCGGTTATCATATTATCCAATCAAAGATTGCAATCGGTTCTGGAGGCGTCTTCGGCAAAGGATGGATGAACGGCACCCAAGGTCAACTTGATTTTTTACCTGAAACAACAACTGATTTTATTTTTTCCATTCTTGCTGAAGAGTTTGGATTAATTGGTATCTCAATTGTTATTGCCATTTACTTATTCATCGTTGCTAGAGGTCTTTTAATTGCAATTAATTCTCAAGACCTTTTTTCTAGATTGCTTGCTTCAAGTATTAGCCTTACCTTCTTCATATATGTTTTTGTCAACATGGGTATGACAACAGGTATTCTTCCAGTAGTTGGAGTCCCATTGCCTCTTATAAGCAAAGGAGGAACATCAGGTGTTACATTAATGATAGGTCTAGGGATTCTAATGTCCATAAGAACACATAAAAGATTGGTGCCAAAATGAGTTTGAAGAAATTTAAAACGCTAATACCTCTATTGCTTGTTTGCTTCCCCCTGATAACAAAAGGTTCAGAAAATTCTGCTCAAGATTTAACTATTGCTAAATCTGAAATAATCAATGAACTAATTAGGGATCATGGTTTTGATGAGCAGTATGTGAATAATATCTTCAATGAAGTTGAATTCTTGCCAGAATTAATTGAATCAATCTCTCGGCCTGCAGAAAAAACCAAAAGCTGGGAGGAATATCGGGCAATTTTTCTTACACCAAAAAGAATTGCGGCAGGAGTTCTCTTTGCCAGTCAACATAAAGAGCTATTAGATCGTGTGGAAGAAGAATTGGGTGTACCAAAAAAAGTTTTGCTTGGTATTTTAGGAGTTGAAACTTCATTTGGTAACATTCAAGGACGCTATGAAGTCATTAATTCCCTATATACATTAGCTGTTGGTTACCCGCCAAGAAGCAAATTTTTTAAAGAAGAGCTCATTAACCTTTTCTATTTATGTAGAGAACAAGATTTCTCTATTTCTAGTATTAAAGGGTCTTATGCCGGAGCTATGGGAGCACCACAATTTATTGCCTCCAGTTATAGAAACTATGCTATTGATGGGAACGGGGACGGTAAAATTGACCTGTTCAATTCTTGGGATGATGTTCTAATGAGTATCGGTAATTATTTGAATAGGAACGGTTGGGATCCAACAAAAGATATTATCTCAAAAACAAACATTGGTACCAGCCTAAAAGAAGAATTAGCATCAAAAACGATTCAACCAAAAAATAATGTTAAAGATTTGGTTTCCATAGGCGTTCCTCTAGACTCAAAATTAGATCGGACACAAAAAGCACAAGTCATCTATCTAGAAGGTGAGGAGTCTCAAAATACTAGCATAGTGGGTCTTCACAATTTCTACGTTATAACAACCTATAATAGGAACGTTATGTATGCTCTTGCAGTATTAGAATTAGGCGAATCAATAGAAGGAATAATCTCTAAAGATGTATTTTAGTTTTCTAAAAATAAATATCGGCATTCTCATCATTGCTCTTCTGGTTTCGAGCTGCTCTATGCAGAATAGTTTCTCGAAACCAAAAATGAGCAAAAAAGAAATAATCAAGGCATTAAATGATGGATGCACAATAGAACGTGATAAGCGAGAACGTTATAGAATTAATGGTAAAAGATACAGAACATTGTCTTCGAGCAAAGGCTATAAAAAAAGAGGGTTAGCTTCTTGGTATGGCTCTCAGTTTGATGGTAAAGCTACAGCTTGTGGTGAAAGATATGATATGTATAAATACACTGCTGCTCATAAAACCCTACCTCTACCCTCCTATGTCAACGTCAAAAATCTAACTAACGGTAAATCTGTTATTGTAAAAATTAATGATCGAGGTCCTTTTGTAGATAATCGAATTATTGATCTATCATACGCCGCTGCAAAAAAGATTGATATGCTCTCAGAAGGAACTGCATTTGTTAGAGTCACGACTGTCTCGGAAGAGGAAGCAGCACAATCAATGAAGAAAAATAATCAGAGCATATTCTCAAGATCTATATTTGAAAAAATAGTCTCAAGAAATAAAAAGAAAATCTTGATACAAATAGGAGCATTTACTGAAGAAAGAGGAGCAAAGGAGCTTAAAAAGGTAGTTTCAGATATTGGTGTAAAATATGTTTTTATAAATAAGGCTAGATCTGGAGCTAAAATTTTCTATAGAGTGAGAGTTGGTCCTATTCAAACAGTAGAAAGCTATGAAGATACGATCAACAAACTAACTTCATTAAATCTAGATATAAATATAATTTCTGAATAACAAGGCTTCCAATTCATACCTATGTCTAATATTTTATGTTAAAATTCAATCAATTAGGCTCAATACTTTATTAAGAATATAAATTTGATCGTATGAAAAGATTTTATAAAATTATTTTTCTGCCGTTGCTAATAATTTCTTCTTTGGCAGAGGCAATCGTAATTGTTCCAAAAGCACCTAATCTTGATGTCTCAAGTTACGTTCTTTTAGATGCAGATACAGGCGCAATTATTGCAAGTATCGATGAAACAATGACAATCAAACCAGCCAGTATTACAAAACTGATGACTGCTTATGCAGCCTTCCAGGCTATTAAGGAAGAACAAGTTAGAATGGATGACCCAGTAAAAATAAGTGAACGCGCTTCATCAATTGGTGGATCAACAATGTTCCTTAATCCATATATGGATGTAACTATAGAGGATCTATTAAAAGGAATGATTATTGTTTCTGGTAATGATGCTAGTGTAGCTTTAGCTGAACACTTGGCAGGATCAGAAGAAACATTTTCAGAATATATGAATATGTATGCTGAGGCTATTGGACTAAATAACACTAACTATACTAACGCTAGTGGTTTAGAAGATGATGATCATTACTCCTCAGCCTTGGATATCGCTATACTTGCTTCTAGAATTATCAACGATTTTCCGGAATATTTTAATTTATATTCAGAGCGATCTTATTCATTTGACCAAGCTAAGGATCCCACAACTAAAGAACCTATAGTGCAATATAATCGCAATCGGCTTCTTAGAAGAGATGCAAGTATTGATGGTATGAAAACTGGCTATACGAGTTCAGCTGGATATTGTTTAGTAGCAACTGCAAAAAAGAATTCGATGCGTTTAATTGCAGTAGTCACAGGCGCAAAATCTAATGAAGATCGAAATAATTCCGCTTATGCATTATTAAACTATGGTTTTAGATTCTTTGAAAAAGAAACATTAATTGAAAAAGGTAAAAGCTATGGGGAGGCAAAGATCTGGAAAGGGGCTAAAGATACAGTAGAATTAGTTGCAAATGAAGATGTAGTGAAAACAATTACAAAAGGCATCTCAAAAGACATTGAAACACAGGTTAATATTTTTGAACCGGTAATAGCGCCAGTTAATTTAACCAATCCCATTGGTAAACTTGCCATCACTTATGAAGGTAAAGTTCTAGCTGAAACACCACTCTATGCAAAAAGTTCAATTGAGCAAGATAGTCTATGGGGCTGGCTCTATGACTCGGCTTTATTGATTCTAGAATAAACCAAAGATCTGAAGAAACTTCAACAAACCTTACTTTTTAAGAACTTAGGTATCACTAAGTATTCTGATACTCTTAACGAAATGCAAAACTTTACAGCACAAAGGGAAAAAAATACCCCGGATGAAGTTTGGCTGCTAGAACATGAATCTATTTATACTTACGGTATAAAAACAAGCATAAATGATATTCCTAATAATATTTCCCTACCTATTTTAAAATCAGATCGTGGAGGTGAAATTACTTTTCATGGACCCGGTCAACTTATCGTTTATCCTTTGATAGATTTAAAAAGGCGACACATGAGGCCAAGAGAATTTATTGCAAATTTCCAAGAAGCTATACTTCATAGTCTTAGCAATTATCAAACAAATCTTTTAATTAATAATAATGAGCCAGGAATATACTTCAATAATAAAAAGATAGTAAGTTTTGGTCTGAAAATTACTCAGAAAGGCACCTATCATGGTGCTTCGATTAATGTTTCTATGGACTTAGCGCCTTGGAAAGAAATTGCAATTTGTGGCAACAAGCAAATTGAAGCAATTGATCTTGAAACGCTAGGTTGCAAAATTCCATTAAGTGAAATTAGAGACTCTATAAATAAAAAGCTAACTGAAACATTTGAATAACTAACTTTTTCTGAGTCTATCAAACCCAGAGTCTAGATCATTTATTAAATCAGAAACATCCTCCAAACCAATATGTATTCTCAATAAAGTATTTTGAAGTCTTTCAGTATCAGATATCCTATTATTTTGTAATCTGCATGGGGTGATTAAAGATTCAAATCCTCCCCAGCTATAACCCATTGCAAATAATTCCATGTGGTCAAGCATTTTAGCAAGTTCCTGATCAGAATATTCTTTGTGAAAAACAATACTCATCAAGCTTCCACCGCCAGTAAAGCTCTTTCTCCAATTATTATAAGAGCTCGATGATTTAAGAGGTGGGTATAAAACCTCCTGGATTATGTCTTGCTTCTCCAACCAATGAGCGACTTCCATTGCGTTATCCAATTGTGAGCTCATTCTAAGAGCCATTGTTCTAAGTCCTCTCAATCCTAAATAGCATGTATCAGGACCAGCTGAAATGCCTTGATATCTACATGAGTTTTTTACATCTTTGTAAGTCTTTTCTGTGCATGCAACAAGACCTAGCATAGCATCAGAGTGTCCAACCACATATTTCGTTGCGGCTTGAATCTCTATATCCATACCATGCTCCAAAGGTCTGAAATAAAGGGGTCCAGCCCAAGTATTATCAAATACAATAATTATATCTGTCCCTATTCTTTGACTTTTATTTCTTATAGATTCAACCAATAGCTGAATGTCGGGGATCTCAAAGGTATTTGAACTTGGCGCCTCAAGATATACTAATTTGGTTTCACTTCTTATCAAATTAACTATTTCCTTGCCAATTAATGGAGAAATAAACTGACTTTCAATGCCAAAAGATCCAAGGTGACTCTTAAACAGTTCAGCTGCAGGTTCATAAGCGCCTTCAGTGACTAATGCATGATCTCCTTGATTTAAAAAAGCACTAACAGCAACATTGATTGCCGACATCCCTGAATTAGTAGCTATAGTGCGATACGCTCCTGTTAATTCTGAGTAAGCCTCTTCAAGAGCTAAGCTATTTGGAGAACCCAATCTGCCATATCTAAAATTCTTATAATCATGGTCCCATGATTATATTCTTCAAGTGTTTCAAACAAAACAGTGGATGAACGATAGGGAGGGATATTGACAGCACCATTTGTAAATTTTTTATTCCTACCTGCATGAACAAGGGATGTATTTAGTTTGGTTTTTTTCTTTTTACTCATAGGATGTATCTTCAATAAGTCTCTCTGCTCTATTTAATCTTTCAATAGTCCCAACATCAAGCCAATGACCATAAAATAACTCTCCGGAAAGATTATTAAATCTGATATTTTCTCTAAAAAGAGCAGCTAGTGAAGAATGTCGTTTTTTTGATTCTAAAAAAATTCTAGGAGATAAAAAACTAATACCACTAAAAGTGAATACCTTTTTCGATTCTAAGGTAATTCTGGAAGACTTTAGTCCAAAATCACCTCCGATATTGTAGTCTGGGTTAGGCACTAAGATTAAATGGCCAAAGGTGTTCGAATCAAAATTAATTTTTGGGAAGTGATAGTTTGATAAAATATCTGAATTAACTACCCAGAAACATTGATCCAAAAAATATCCATTATCTTGAGCATTAAATATTCCGCCAGCAGTTCCTAATGGATTTGCGCCTTCATCTAAAAAGAAAATATCTAGCCCAGGTAAATTTATTTCATTTAATAGTGCATCAATTTGCTCACCAAATTTGGAACCATTAACAACCATTTGCCTAACCCCATATTCATATAAATGAATAATATTCCTCTCAAGGAGAGTCTGTCTAACTACTTTCACTAGTGGTTTGGGCTTATTTTGTGTCAAGGGCAATAACCTTGAGCCTAGACCAGCAGATAGGATCATTGCTTTCATTTGAAAGCTGTTAAATTGACAAAATTGTGGAGAGGATTGAGAAAATCATACTTTTTTGAAATTTTTCTCAAATAATTGAGAGTTCTAGGAACGTCTTTCATATAATTTGGCTTTCCGTCTCTGTGCTTAAGACGTGAAAATATACCAATAGCTTTCAGATGTCTTTGACAGCCCATCAAATCGAAATCAATCTCAAATTCTCCAAAAGAGAGATCAATTATTCCTTCATCCTTTAATTTTTGATATACCTGCTTAAGCCAATATTGAATTTCTTTTTGTGGAAACTCAATATAACAATCCCTCAATAAAGAGACCAAATCATAAGTAATAGGCCCTAAGACAGCGTCTTGGAAATCAACGACTCCAATCTTACCTATATCTGAGATAATAATATTTCTTGAATGGAAATCCCTATGAACAAATACTTGTTTTTGATTTAAGGCGCGATTTGACAAATGCTTAAAAGATTTTTCTAGATTAAATTCTATAAGTTTTCTACTATCTATTCCTAGCTCTTTGATGCAATACCAATCAAGAAATAAATTCATCTCATCATTAAGAAGATCTTCATCATAAAGAGGAAGCCTATCTTGATAATAAATTCCATTTTTCTGTATTAATAAGAGTATGTCTATAGTTTCCTTATAGAGATTATATCTATTAGATTTCTCCAGTAGGTCTTCTTGTAGCAAGGTTCTTGGACCAAGATCATTTAATAAAAGAAACCCCCTAGATAGATTTTTTTTTAATACTCTAGAGGAAGGAATCATCATTTTTTCTAAAATCTCAGAGATAAGAATAAATTGTTCATTGTTTTCTTTATCAGGAGGTGAATCCATAACGACATAACTAAACCCTCCATCCATAAATCGAAAAAAACTCCTAAAGCTAGCATCAACATTAATTGATTCAATTTGTATTTCTGAAGAGTTGACGCTTTTTTCAACCCATCTTTTTAATAGTTGGTATCTTTTGTCTGGATTCATATAAAATTAATTAACTATTGATTTTTGAATTTTTAGAATCATGAAACATTCTAGACTTAATGCCTTTTTCATAATAGCTTTTATTGCTATTAGCCTTATTCCTATTCAAGTTTTAGGTAACACTTGTCTTGCGCCAAAAATTAATACTGTTTCTGATTTCTTAGCTAATGATCAATCTTGGAAGATTGAAACTGGAGAGTTACAAGGGGAGATTGGTCAAGAAATAAAAATCAAAGATAAAATTAAAATTACCTCTGGTTCAAATAAAATCATTGCTGAAGAGGTCATATATAACGAAGAAGGAGGTAAGATAAGAATTAATAAGGGTTTATTTCTAGAAAATAATACTCTTTTAGTTTTCGCAGAAGATGCTGTAATTAGCACAGAAAATAATAGCGCTGTCATTACTGACGCTGAATATCATATTCTCTCACCACAAGCCAGGGGTGATGCTCAAGAGATTAGAATAAAATCAGAAAAGGATTTCACTTTAATTAATCCTTCTTATACGAGTTGCGCTCCTAACGATAACTCATGGGGCTTGACAGCGGAAGCTATACAGATAAAAAGCCATGAAGGTATTGCAAAAAATATAATTCTAAAGGTAAAAGATATTCCAATACTTTTTTTACCATACTTATCTTTCCCTGCATCTGAAAAAAGAAAATCCGGCATCCTAGTTCCTAACTTTGGTTCCTCATCAAAAAAAGGTACTGAAATCAAGTTACCTTACTATTGGAATATTGCTCCAAATATGGACATGGTAACCTCAGCTAATTGGATGAGTAAGAGAGGGATTCAATTTGCTAATACTTTTAGATTCATTTCTCCTAAACAAGCTGGTGAAATACAATTTAATATTCTGCCTAATGATGATATTACAGAGAGCACGCGAAATTATATTGGTATTAATCAAAACATAAATTTGCTCTCAAATTGGAGATTAAAAATAGATGGGGAATATGCCTCTGATAGTGAGTATTTTGAAGATTTAACAAGAAGCATAAATTCAACAAGTAGGACTCATTTATCCAGAACGATTAATATGCAAGGCTTTTCTGAGAACTGGTTTATTGACATAGGAATGGACAATTTTCAAATCTTAGATCAGTCTATTTCTGAAGATGATGAGCCTCATAGAATTCTTCCCTATGTCGATTTTAAAGGCCAGTGGATGAGTAAAAAATCTAAACTCTACTATGGATTAGATCTTAATCTTGCTCACTTTGACAGTAATGTGAATATTGCTGGCACACGCTTCCATGTGATGCCCAATGTGTCTAAGACTTTTAACTTAAATGGTCTAAAAATTAAACCAGAGATTCAACTTGATCTAACATCCTATAATCTTGATGCACCTGAAGATGATGATTTGGAGGAAGATAGGCCTAATAGAACAGTCCCAATCTATAGCATTGATATAAGCGCACTATTTAAAAAGAATTGGGAGGATCAAGGTTACACACAAACACTAGAACCGAGAATTTTAGGTGTATATATACCCTTTGAAAATCAAGACGATTTTCCTATTTTTGATTCTATTGTTCCCGATCGTAATGTTTATGAATTGTTCAGAAAAAATAGATATCTTGGCCAAGATAGGATCGGGGATACTTCCAAGTTATCTTATGGAATAACTTCCAGAATATACGGTAAAGAAAATACATTAGAGCATTTTAACTTTACATTTGGTGAAACACGATACTTCAAAGATCGAAAAATTAATTTGTCAGGTGAAATGCCTGGCAATCTTGATTCCTCGGCTTATCTAGCTTCTATGCAATGGAATATTAGTCCTCGTTGGAAACTACAATTAGGTCACGTCTGGGATTCAGATTATGAACAAAAAAATAAAACACGGGTTAGCCTTCGATATAAGTCTGCAGACTCAAAAATAATTAATCTATCTTATCGATATAGAAAAGAAAACTTGAAACAATTGGATACTACATTCTCCTGGCCTATTAGAGACAAATGGAACTTTGTTGGGAGATATAATTACTCTATAGAAGACCGTAAATCACTGGAACACTTTTTTGGCATTGAATATGAATCATGCTGTTGGGGAATTAGGGCTATTTCTAGAAAACATTTAATATACCGGAACGGAGAATCTGATAACTCATTCTCAATTCAATTTGTATTTAAGGGATTAGGTGAGGTTGGTATGCCAATAGAAAACCTTCTGGAAGAAGGAATATTGGGCTATGATGTTCCATAAATTTTAAGCAAATGAAAAAACAACTAACAACAATCATCTACGCCCTCATGATATTTAGTTCAGGTGTAGACTCACAAACTAGGGAGCTCAGTAGCTCAGGTGAGTTCCTAGATAGCGTTGTTGCGTTAGTTAATGATGGAATCGTTTTAAGAAGTGAGCTTGAAAATCAGCTAGGTCTTATAATTGCAACCCTAGAACAGCAAGGCGGGCAAATGCCTCCTATGGAAACTATAAGAGAAGACATACTTGAACGACTTATTCTTCAGAGAGTCCAGTTACAAAGAGCTGATAGATATGGGATAAGGATTACTGACGAAATTTTAAATAATGCAATAGCTAACGTTGCTATTAATAATAATGTTAGTTTTGAAGAGTTTCCTGGTGTCCTCGCTCTGGAAGGGATTGATTATAATGATTATAGAAATGAATTAAAACAGCAGTTAATTATTGAACAACTGAGACAAAGAGAGGTAATCTCAAGAATTGCTGTAACAGAAAGCGAACTAGATAGTTTTTTAGTCTTTCAAAAAGAAAAGGATGCTTTGAATTACGATTACAACTTATCCCATATATTAATAGCAACAAGCTCAAGGGCTGAACTTAATGAGATCGAAACTAAGGAATCTTTGATCTATGAACTTGAAGATAGAATAACTAAAGGAGAAGACTTCGCTAAATTAGCAAGAGAAAACTCTGGTGGGCAACAAGCAGCTTCTGGTGGAGACCTAGGATGGATGAAAGGCAACCAATTACCTGAAGTCTTTATTAAAGCAGCTATTCAACTTCAACAGGGCGAACTCAGTCAACCATTCCAAACATCCAGCGGCTTTCACCTACTCAGACTCAATCAAATAAAAGGAAATGAACCAATCCTTGAAGAGCAGATTCAGGTAAGACATATATTGATAAAAACTAATGAGATACTGGATGACTCAGCTGCCGAAGAGAAATTAAAAACAATACGAAAACAAGTCATTGATGAAGGAAATTTTGGTGCTGTGGCTGCAGCTGTTTCAGAGGATGTTGGCTCTGCTCAGGATGGAGGGGATATGGGCTGGGCACCACGAGGTTTCTTTGTTCCTGAATTTGAAGACGTTGCTTATTCTTTGGAAAAGAATGAAATTAGTCAGCCCTTCAGAACAAGATATGGTTGGCATATCATAGAATTTTTAGGTAACAGAGTTTTTGATAATACTGAAGAAATACAAAGACGAAAAGCTATCTCGGCTATTAGGAACTCTAAGCTTTCAAGTGAAATAGAGATCTGGGCAAGAGAACTTAGAGACGAGGCATTTGTTGAAATCCTTCCTTACAACTAACAAGAATCATATAAACAAAGAATGAATTCGCCTTTTGTTGTCACTTCAGGGGAACCAGCAGGAATTGGTCCTGATATCTGTTTATCTATTGCTACCAGAAATGATAATTCTGATTTTGTAATCTTTGGCAATGTTGATTTATTAAATCAAAGAGCTGAAATACTTGATCTAGATCTCTCTTTTATTGAATATAACTCTACTAAAGAGCAATCAGAATTGGGCAATAATGAGCTTTTTGTTATCAACTTTGATCTCTATGAAGAATGTCATGCAGGCTCCCTTAATAAAAAAAATAGTCCCTATGTTGTTGAGATGATCGAGTCTGCCATTCAAGCTTGTCTTAGGGATGAATTTAATGGCTGTATAACTGCCCCAGTTAGCAAGGAAATCATTGCAGACTCAGATTTTGATTTTAAGGGGCATACAGAATTTTTAGGACACTTATGCGGTAAGAAGCCGCTGATGTTTTTTGTATCCGAGACAATGAAAGTTGCTCTTGCAACCACGCATGTATCTCTTAAAGAAGTATCGGCAATGATTACAGAGGATCTAATTACCGATTCATGTAAAATTATTTCGCAAGATCTAAAGCTTTACTTTACTGAATCAGAGCCAAGCATAGGCGTCTTAGGTCTTAACCCTCATGCCGGAGAAAATGGATTATTAGGTAATGAAGAGCAACAGATAATCCTTCCTGCTATTAAAAAATCACAAAATCAAGGCTTAAAGATTGACGGCCCTCTAGCTGCAGACTCAGTCTTTCTACAAGAGCCTAATAGAGATGTCATTCTTAGTCTATATCATGATCAAATATTACCTTTATTCAAATATAGCAACCCTCACTTAGCAGCGAATGTTACCTTGGGTCTAGGGATTATAAGAACCTCGGTAGATCATGGGATTGCCCTTGACCAAGCAGGTAAGAAACATGCTAACTATCAAAGCTTGCATTTTGCCTTGAACACAGCAAAAAAGATGGCTAATCATGCAGAAAGAAAGAAGCGTCAGACCTCGTAAACGATTTAGTCAAAACTTCTTGCACGACAAGAATATTATTAACAAGATTGTTACTGCTATAGAACCGTTAGAAGATAATCACGTCATAGAAATAGGTCCTGGCCAAGGTGCGCTGACTTTTGCATTACTTCAAAAACTTAGCCAGATAGAGGTAATTGAGATAGATAGAGACTTGGTCAAGATGCTGAGGGAGAGTGAAGAAAGAGAGAAAATACTTGTTCATCAAACAGATGCCTTAAAATTTAATTTTGCATCTTCCTACCGTCACAAAAAAATGAGAATTGTTGGTAATTTGCCATACCATATCTCTACTCCATTAATTTTTCACCTAATTAAATTTGGCGAGTATTTTGATGATTTGCATTTAATGGTTCAAAAGGAAGTAGCTGATCGCATGGTGAGCAAACCAAATTCAAAAATATACGGGAGACTATCGGTATCAATTCAAGCAAGATGCAGAGTAGAAAAACTATTCGATGTTAAACCAAATGCTTTTTATCCAAAACCAAAAGTAGTGTCATCAGTAATAAAAATAAGCCCTAAAACTGCATTAGATAAAACCACAGACACACAATTAAACCAAATATTAATCTTAGCCTTTAATCAAAGACGAAAAAAAATTAGTAACTCATTAAAAGAGGCCTTCACAGTCGATGAAATAAAGAAATTAGGAATTGATCCAGAATTAAGACCTGAAAACCTAACTGTAGATGAATTTTTACGTTTATCTCAAAAAGGTGTTAATCAATGACAACCTATGCTTTTGGAGATCTACAAGGGTGCTATGAAGAGCTAAGACTGCTGCTTGATCACATCGAATTTGATCCTGCTTTAGATAAGTTATGCTTCACAGGAGATCTAGTAAACCGAGGTCCTGACTCATTAAAGGTTTTGGAGTATTTATATTCAATCAATGAATCAGTTGTGA
>Ga0208764_10000864_pt1 | contig 19586 bp, 17 predicted proteins | sample ETNtaG_18_FD_185762 | JGI IMG/M metagenome (GOLD analysis project Ga0208764, IMG submission 185762) | Marine microbial and viral communities from oxygen minimum zone, Eastern Pacific Ocean - ETNP201302SV91 (SPAdes) (version 2) | ecosystem: Environmental > Aquatic > Marine > Oceanic ... | reverse complement strand
GAGCACCCGCTTCTTCTAGTGGATTTAAATCTTGGCGCTGAATATTTTCAATCAAAGCCAAGCACATCGCCTCATTATCAGAGACATCTTTAATAATTACGGGAATATCATGAAGACCAGCTATTTGTGCTGCACGCCATCTACGCTCACCAGCCACTATCTCATATAAATTTTTTCCTTTTACGGGTCGCACTAAGATTGGTTGGACTAAGCCTTGAGTTTTAATTGAATCTGCTAAACTATCAAGAGAATCTTGATCAAAATCACGTCTCGGTTGAAATGGGCCTCGTCCTATAAGATCAATTGCCAAGACTTTTAATGAACTACTCTCTGCAGTGTCTGCTAAGCCTATATTAGAATCCTCTCCTAAAAGAGCATCAAGGCCTTTACCTAATCCACGTTTTTTTGCATTCATATTCTTTCTTATAATTTGTTACTCAATGACTACGCGGCTATACCTTCCTTTCTTAATATTTCTCCAGCTAGAGCTAAATAAGCAACTGCGCCACTTGAAGATTTGTCGTATTTTAAAGCCGTTAAGCCATGACTTGGTGCTTCAGCTAATCTAACATTTCTAGGAATAATGGTTCGATATACTTTTTCGCCAAAATGATCAATCAATTGTGCTGATACTTGCGTGGCAAGATTATTTCTTGGGTCGTACATTGTCCTTAATAAACCTTCAATCTTAAGATCTGGGTTTAAATGTTTACGTATTTTTTCGATAGTTTCCAACAATCCCGTTAACCCTTCTAACGCATAGTATTCACATTGCATTGGAATCATAACTGAATTTGCTGCAGCTAGTGCATTGACAGTTAACATATTTAAAGAAGGTGGGCAGTCTATGAGAATAAAATCGTAAACATCTTGTACCGTTTCGAGCGCGCTTCTTAATCTAACTTCTCTCGCAATTTCATCTAAAAGCGCTACTTCTGCGCCTGTTAAATCAGAATTGCTGGGGATTAAAGCATATTTTCCTTCAACAGAATCAACAATGACCTCGCTGACCGATTTTTCATTCATCAATAAATCATAACTTGAAATTTCAAGTTCTTGCTTATCAATGCCGCTACCCATTGTCGCATTGCCTTGAGGATCAAGGTCTACCAATAAAACATGTCGTTTTGTCGCTGCTAATGATGCAGCGAGATTCACGCTTGTTGTAGTCTTTCCTACGCCGCCTTTTTGATTGGCAACTGCGATGATTTTTCCCATTTAATTACCATGAATCTAACACTAAAGTTGAAGGACATACTCTACCATACTGAAACCTAACTGCCATTCGGAAACAATTTCAATTTACCTTCTGAATTTTAACCAATTTTGGTTTTACTCCTGAATCCAGTGGGGACAGGTCAAGTAATTCAAAATGATAATTTAATTCAGATAACTCACAAATTTCGTCTCCTACTGTTTCTCCTTTTATAGCTAACAACTGATTACTGGGCGTAATCAGGTGCTGCGTCTTGTCTATCAGATGTTTCAAAGGTGCAAATGCGCGACAAACCAGCGTATCAAATTCCGTTTCGGGTTTATATAACTCAATACGTGATTGCACAATTTCAATGTTTGCCATACTAAGTTCATGTTTTATATGGCGAAGAAATCTGGTTTTTTTTTGAACACTATCTAATAACACCCATTTCTTTTGTGGTTGAGACAACGCCAAAATTATCCCCGGAAGTCCTGCTCCAGTTCCAATATCCAGACAATGCGATCCTTCAATGTATGGCAAAACAGATAAAGAATTAATAACATGCCTTGTAACCATTTGTTTGGGCTCTGTAATAGCAGTTAAGTTATAGGCTTTATTCCATTCGCTTAACAACTGGAGATATATCAAATATTTTTTACAAGGGAATTTTTCTGGAACAAATCCTGATTTTCTAAGCTCGCCCTCTAAAAGGTCTCGCATAAATATACCTTTATAGATTATGCGCTTTTCTGAAAAAGCAACGATAGCTTTTTAAGATGAATACGTAATAAAGAAATTGCTGCTGGGGTTATTCCTTGAATACGAGAAGCTTGTCCTAAATTAACTGGGCGATGTTTAGAAAGTTTTTCAATTACTTCACTCGATAAACCTTTTACTTTTGTATAATCAAAACCCTTAGGCATTGCTGCTTCTTCATATTGACGATTACGTTCGACTTCTTCTTCTTGGCGTTTGATATACCCTGAATACTTAGCGCTCACCTCAACTTGCTCCGCTACTTTCGGATCAATATCTTTATTACCGATATTAGGTAATTTTAATATATCATGATGACAAAAATCAGGGCGTTTTAATAACTCCAGAAGATTTACATCCTTTCGGATTTTTTGACCAAGTATTTTTTCAATAACTTCATTTGGAAATGACTTAGATCCTATCCATATATTAGCTAAACGTTCTGACTCCTTTTCAATAGCATCGCGTTTTTCATTAAATAATCTCCAACGTTTTTCATCAACCAAACCCATCCGATTAGCATGTTCTGTTAAACGAAGATCAGCGTTATCTTCACGTAGCATCAAACGATATTCTGCACGACTAGTAAACATTCTATAAGGTTCAGTTGCCCCCATTGTAATCAAATCGTCTACTAATACGCCAAGATAAGCTTCATCTCTGCGAGGGTACCAAGGCTCTTGTTCATTATTTCTTAGCCCCGCATTTAATCCAGCTAATAATCCCTGTGATGCAGCTTCCTCATAACCTGTTGTACCATTTATTTGGCCAGCAAAAAAAAGTCCTTTAATAAATTTAGTTTCGAGCCATGGATATAAATCTCTAGGATCAAAAAAATCATACTCAATAGCATATCCAGGACGTGTTATGTGTGAATTTTCAAACCCCTTAATCGAACGTAACAACTTCAGTTGTATATCATAGGGTAGCGATGTTGAAATACCATTTGGATAAACTTCGCCTGAATTCAATCCTTCTGGTTCTATAAAAATTTGATGTGCATTTTTGTCAGCAAAACGAACAACTTTATCCTCTATAGAAGGGCAGTACCGTGGCCCAATACTTTCAATGTCGCCATTAAACATAGGTGAACGTTCTAACGAACTACGGATAATTTCATGAGTTAATTCGTTTGTGTAAGTTATATGGCAAGGTATTTGTTTTGGATGCTCATATGTCTCACCAATAAAAGAAAATACGGGAACAGGTTTATCTCCAAATTGAATATCACATTTTTTGTAATCAATGGTAGTTCCATCAATTCGTGGAGGGGTTCCTGTTTTTAATCTGCCGACATTAAATGGTAATTCTCTTAAACGATTAGCTAAGGCAATCGATGGTTTTTCACCAGCTCTCCCGCCCTGATGCTGATCATCACCAATAAAAATTTTTCCCCCTAAAAATGTGCCTACTGTCAAAATAACAGATGGGGAAAAAAATTTTATCCCAATTTTAGTAACTACTCCTTTAACTCGCTCTCCTTCAATTAATAAATCATCAACGGGTTGCTGAAATATAAATAAGTTGTTTTGCTTTTCTAGTGTAGGACGAACCACCTGCTTGTAAAGAGAGCGATCAATTTGTGCTCGTGTTGCACGAACTGCAGGACCTTTACTCGAATTAAGAAGACGAAACTGTATACCACTTAAATCCGCAGCATGAGCCATTAAACCACCCATAGCATCGATTTCCTTAACTAGATGACCTTTCCCAATACCACCAATTGCTGGGTTACAAGACATCTGCCCCAAGGTATCAATACTATGTGTCAGCAAAAGTGTTCTTGCGCCCATACGCGACGCTGCTAATGCAGCCTCTGTCCCAGCATGACCGCCGCCAACAACAATAACATCAAATATTTCAGATTTTTTAGTCATAACGCGGCATATTCTATCTATTACACACAAGAATGTAAGTGAAAATCATTGATTATAAAAAAATTTACTGAGTAAACCTTAATAAAATTGTTGTATTTGAATTATAATGTTCGATCAGACTGTATTAAGAAAAATGAAAGCCTATAAATAAAAATTAATTAAACCGCCATAAAATTATGAATAAAAATTTGGCAATCTCATTGACTAATCAAGAATGGGAGAATTCAATAATTCCAGAATTAGTAAAGTATATTCGTGTCCCCAATAAATCTCCTGCGTTTGATCCAAATTGGCAAGCTAATGGTTACATGGAAGAAGTTGTGGAACAATTTGTCAGTTGGAGTAAACGCCAGAATATTGAGGGAATGAAACTTGATGTAGTCCGCCTGCCCGAACGCACGCCTCTCATATACATTGACATACCAGGTGATATTAAAAACACCGTGCTTTTGTATGGTCATCTAGATAAACAACCAGAAATGATGGGATGGAAAGAAGGATTTGGGCCCTGGGAACCGGTACTTAAAGACAATAAACTTTATGGACGTGGGGGTGCAGACGATGGTTATGCATTATTTGCTTCTTTATTAGCAATAAAAATATTACGTAAGCAAAATATTCCCCATGCGCGTTGTGTTGTAATTATTGAAGCATGCGAAGAAAGTGGTAGCTACGATCTTCCATTCTACATTGAACATCTTAACAATCGTCTTGGTAAGCCAGAGCTGGTGATTTGTTTGGATTCAGGTTGCGGCAATTACGAACAACTTTGGTCTACTACCTCATTACGTGGACTTGTAGGAGGAGAGTTAAAAGTAGAAGTACTTAATGAAGGCATCCATTCTGGTGATATTAGCGGTATCATTCCTTCTAGTTTCAGAATACTAAGACAATTACTCGACCGCATTGAAGACCCAATTTCCGGGAAGATTCTTGAAGAAGATTTTTATGTGGATATACCAAAAAAACGTATTCAACAAGCAGAGCATGCGGCTAATGTACTAGATAAGGGTGTTTATGAGCGCTTTCCAATGAAAGAAAATATAGAACCTGTTACAAATAGCCTAGTTGAACTTATTCTTAACCGGAGCTGGCGGCCTGCTTTATCATATCTTGGCACAGATGGTTTACCTAAAATTAACGATGCTGGAAATGTGCTTCGACCTTTTACGTCAATTAAATTATCAATGCGTTTACCGCCTACATGCAATTCCAAACATGTTAGCAAAAAACTTAAAGAACTTTTATTAAATAACCCTCCATATAATGCAAAAATTTCTTTTAAGATTGATTGGTCTGTTGATGGCTGGATGGCCCCCGAAATATCTCCTTGGTTAGAAAAAGCTATAAATAAAGCATCAGAGAATTATTTCAATAAACCAGCTGTTCATATCGGTGAAGGTTGGTCAATCCCTTTTATGGGGATGTTGGGAGAAAAATTTCCTGAAGCACAATTTTTAATCACTGGCATACTCGGACCTAGTTCTAATGCGCATGGTCCGAATGAATTCTTACATATACCAGCTGCAAAAAAAATTACTTGCTGTGTTGCTGAAATTATTGCCGAACATTATCAAGCACATCAATAATCTTATTGTGACAAAAAAATAGAGGTGTAGAAAATGAAAGTTGGTTTTATCGGACTTGGTGCAATGGGTATGCATATGGCAAGAAATCTTGCCAAAGCTAATTTGTTAGATACAGTTTTTAATCGGACTATATCCAAAACAGAAGCTATGCAAAAAGAATTTAGTTGTTCGGTGTCGGCTTCACCTCTTGAATTAGCAAAACAGTGTGAAGTTATTTTCATTAGTGTTTCACGTGATGCTGATGTTTTAGAAATAGTTAACAATATAAAAACTAATATAAAGAAAAATAGTATTGTTATTGATACATCAACTGTAAGTTCAGATACAGCAAAAAAAGCGGCAAGTTTATTAAATGAAGTAAATTGTAATTTTTTGGATTGTCCCGTATCTGGCGGTGTTGAAGGCGCAAAAAATGCAACGCTAGCAATGATGGTGGGTGGAGATAGGAAAGTTCTGGATAAAATTAGACCCATTTTAAATTCGATTACAAAAAATATTATCTATATAGGGGCAAATGGTTCCGGACAAGCAACTAAAGCAGTCAATCAAATTATGGCGGCCGGCATAAATCAAGCCGTCACCGAAGCATTGGCATTTGGGGAAGCAATGAATTTACCCATGAACAAAGTTATAGAAATTGTCTCAACGGGTGCTGCCGGTAACTGGTTTCTCGATCATCGAGGTAAAACGATGATATCGGGAGAATTTGAGCCAGGTTTCAAACTAAACCTGCACCACAAAGACCTCTCAATTTGTCAATCTATGATGAACTCTCTAAATAAAAATACATTTCCAATTACTGAAATGACGTTGGCTGATTACCAACAACTAATAGATGAGGGTCATGGAAATGAAGATATTTCAGCCCTATTTCTTTTAAAACAGAAAAATCTTAACTAGCTAACCCTTTCTAGCGATAAATTTGAACTGATATTACTGTTTTAAGTCTATATAAGAAATTGACGTCGTGTCTTTTTTATGCAAAATAGTGCGCTCGTAAATCTTAAGGTATAACTACAAACCTACAAACGATTTATAAATAACTAATTATATTGAATAATAAATATCTTAAATCTACTTAATAAAAATTAATGTCACATGCTATCAAAATAAAGTCGTTGTCAAAATCCTTTGGCCCAATTGATGCCGTACGTAATATTTCATTTAATGTTGGTTATGGCGAAGTTCTCGGTTTTCTTGGGCCAAATGGTGCGGGTAAATCAACAACTATGAAAATGATCACCGGTTTTCTTGGGCCTACAAGTGGCACAGTCGAAGTTAATGGTCACGATGTTCTAGAAGATCCTTTATCCGTGAAACGTTCAATTGGTTATCTCCCTGAGGGTGCACCAGCTTATGGTGAAATGACGGTTAGAAGCTTTCTTAATTTTATTGCTGACATTCGTGAATTAAGTAATTCGGTACGTAAAGAACGTCTTGAAGAAGTTATCGAAACAATTAATATCAAAACGGTTATTGACCAAAGTATAGAAACTTTGTCTAAAGGTTATAAACGCAGAGTCGGTTTAGCACAAGCGATACTGCATGACCCAAACATATTAATTATGGATGAACCTACAGATGGATTAGACCCCAATCAAAAACATGAAGTTAGAAATCTGATAAAAAAAATGGCAAAGAAGAAAGCGATCATCATATCAACTCATATTCTTGAAGAAGTTGATGCGGTATGTTCACGCGCCATTATTATTTCTTCTGGCAAATTACTTTTTGATGGAACTCCAGAACAACTAATAACTAAATCAGATCAGAAAAATATTGATCATGCTTTTCGTAATATAACAATGCCAAATCGCACGCAATCATGAACGGAATACTTTCAATATTTAAACGTGAATTTACTAGTTACTTTGTAACTCCGGTTGCATATGTTTTTATTGTGATATTTCTGTTTATGACTGGCGTATTTACATTCTATCTAGGTGCTTTCTATGAAAGTAATCAAGCTGATTTAGAGCCCTTTTTCCGATTTCATCCTTGGTTATATTTATTTTTAATTCCAGCAATATCAATGCGTCTTTGGTCAGATGAAAGAAAAAGTGGAACGATTGAATTATTGATGACCTTACCAGTATCAATTACTGATACGGTAATTGCTAAATATTTGGCTGCTTGGAGTTTTACTGCTATTGCGCTCTGCTTAACTTTCCCAATGTGGATTACGGTTAATTACCTTGGTAATCCTGATAATACTGTAATATTGGCAAGCTATATTGGTAGTTTAGTTATGGCGGGTGGTTTTCTTGCAATTGGTTCTTGCATTTCTGCTTTAACTAAAAGTCAGGTTATTGCCTTTGTAATAAGTGTTGTAATCTGTTTCATGTTTATATTAAGTGGTTTTCCAATGGTATTGGATTTATTTGAAGGCTGGGCACCTCAGGCTGTTGTTGATGCAATCGCGTCCTTTAGTTTCCTTACCCATTTTACATCTATCAAAAAAGGTGTGATTGATATACGTGATGTTATTTATTTTGTTGCGTTAATAACATTCTGGCTGTACGTCAACATTGTCATTATTGAAAATAAGAAGGCGAATTAAGTAATGAAGTATACGGTTCGAAGCAGCGTAATTTCAGGAACTGGCCTTTTGCTTGCAGTATGTTTGTTTGTTGCCACTATAGTTCTTGCAAATACTGCGCTTACAGCTTGGCGTATAGATTTAACACAAAATAAATTATTTACGCTTTCAAAAGGGACAATAAATATCCTTAATAACTTAGAAGAACCTGTTCAACTTGATTTTTATTTTTCTCAAAAAGCAATGAATGATTTTCCATTACTTGCTAATTATGGAATTCGCGTTAGAGATATGCTGGAAGAACTAGCAACACACGCCCACGGCAAATTAATATTGAATATCATTGAGCCAGAAACATTTTCAGAGGCTGAGGACCAAGCTGTGGCAAGCGGCTTAAGGACTGTATCAGTTAGTGCCAATAGTGATAGAGTTTATTTTGGGTTAGTTGGTACAAATTCAACTGATGATGAAAAAGTTATTCCTTTTTTCCAAACTAATCGTGAATCCGCGCTTGAATATGACTTAACTAAATTAATTTATAATCTTGCCTATCCTGATAAACGTATTGTTGGTGTTTATTCGCAATTACCTATGATTGGTAAAAAAGGTGATCAGACTGCGCCAACTTGGACCATTATTAATGCCCTTAAAGAATTCTTTGAAATTATAAACCTTAATGAAAATATTGATGCGCTTAATCAGAAAATTGATGTATTGATGTTAGTTCATCCAAAAAAATTAAATACGGAAACTTTGTATGCAATTGATCAATATTTATTAAAAGGTGGTAAAGCTATTATTTTTCTTGATCCTCTCGCTGAACAGGACAGGACACAACCCGATGCAGCTAGCCCAAGTGTTATGCCTATACTTTATTCCTATTTGGAGGAAATACTTGAAAAATGGGGAATTAAAATAAGCAAGGAAAAAATCGTTGCCGATATTAATGCTGCGATGCGTGTACAAGCAAGTGGGCCACGGGGTCCTCAAGAAATTGATTACCTTCCCTGGCTAAGACTCACGGAAAAAAACTTTAATTCTGAAGATTTTTCAACTAGCGAATTAAATGTATTGCATATGGGCACTGTTGGAGCTATTGAAAATATTGAAGGAGAAGAAATAAATGTCGAAGTAACCCCTCTGATTCAAACTTCAAAACAATCAACAAAATTAGAGCGTGACTTAATACTTTTCCAGCGTGATCCCAGTGTTATTTTGAACAATTTTAAATCAGACGAAAAAAATCTTCTTATTGCTGCGCGTATAAAAGGAAAGGTGCAAACGGTTTTCCCGGATGGGTACCCCATTGGTGAAAATAATGAGCAATTAGTGGATGATGGTTTTATTAATGAAGGAAACATAAATGTTATTTTAGTATCTGATACAGATATCCTCGCAGATCATTTTTGGATTCGTAAACAAGATATGCTTGGTGTTTCTGTTCCGCAACCAATTTCAAATAATGGTGATTTTGTAATAAATAGTATTGAGAATCTTTCTGGTAGTACTGACCTAATAAGTTTACGCGGTCGCGGGAAATACTCACGTCCATTCGTAAGAGTTGAGGCTATACGTAAACAAGCAGAATCAGAATTTCGTGAACGTGAAAAAGAATTGCAAGTAGCGCTTCAAGAAACAGAAAATGAAATACGAAAACTTCAACAAGAACAAGGCAATGAAAAATCATACTTACTTAATAATAAATTAACTGCTGAAATTGAAAAATTTAGAAATGAGCGTTTGGCAACAAGAAAAGAATTGCGTAGCGTCCAGCATGACCTAAGAAAAAATATAGAAAAACTTGGATCACAACTACGATTTATTAATATTGGTTTAATTCCGTTGTTAATAACACTATTGGCATTAATAATTGGCATTTATCGAGCTAACAAACGTATATAAATTATACTTATGATTAAAAATAAACTCATCATTCTTACTTCTATAACAATTGCTGTTATTGTTGCTGCAACAATATTTGCAAATTTACGTGCGCCACAATCACAAAAAGAAAAAACGCCTTTTTTCCCAGAATTAGCTAAACAAATTGAGTCGGTTAATTACATTTCAATCAAAGGGTATAGTGATTCAATCAATCTTACTCGTAAAAATAATATTTGGGGTATTGATGAATTTGATGGGTATCCCGCGTTAGCAGATAAAATTAAAAGTACTGTACTTGGAGCTGCCGATCTTAAAATTAATGCGCCAAAAACAACTCTGCCTAGACTATATCATCGACTTGGTGTTGAGGGGCCGGGTGTTGAGGGCACAAATTCGTTGTTACTTGCTTTATATGACTCTAATAAAAATAAAATCATTGAATTGATTGTTGGCAGACCAAGGCTTAGCAGTTCAGCAAAAAATATTTCTGGTCTTTATGTTAGGAAACCTGAAGACAAAAAGTCCTATCTAGTTGATGGAGTCCTTGGTATATCTTCAATAAAAACAGATTGGATAAGGCGAAATCTTTTTGATATCCCAGCAGAGTCAATAAAATCAGTTAACGTTGCTCATTATGACGGAGACTCATACACTCTATACAAAAATGAAAAAGGCCAAGAACAATTTGAATTAGAAAATATTTCTATTGGTCGAGAACTAGCTTCTGAATTAATCATTAATAGATTTGGCACTATACTTCAAGACCTCCAAATAAGCGGAGCCAAATCAAAAGAACTGCTAAGGGAAGAAAATAAAAATACGAAAATAATAGTAACAACTTTTGAGGGCATTGTTGGAAATATAACCGCCTTTAAATACAATGATATTGCCTACGCATCTTTTGCATTTTCATACGATGAAGAAATTGAAAAAAACAATAATGAAGAAGAAGTAAAAAATGAAGATATAAAGAATTATATAACTAATCTTAATTTAGACACTGAAAATTGGTGGTTTGAAATACCTGAATTTAAGTATGACATTATTAAAAGACGCCTAAACACAATCACACGAGACATTCAAAGTATTGGTCCTGAAGAATTAACAGAATAAGTTTCGAGTGATCATCTCATAGTTCTAGATTATGCCATATTCATGGATATCTATATTTTTTCTATTTTAACTTAGGGAAGTTGGATATTATTCTCATCCGATGCGGTATAATTTCTGTTAATTAGAGCTGCCAAAAAAATGACGCTAAAGAAAAAACAAAATCTAACTAAAAATTCAGGGCTAAGCTTTCAGGAACTTATCTTTGAACTCCAAAAATACTGGTCTTCTCAAGATTGTGTCATTGTTCAACCCTATGATATAGAAATGGGAGCTGGAACGTTCCATCCAGCTACATTTCTTAGAGCTATAGGCCCAGAACCTTGGCGTACGGCATATGTACAAGCATCACGAAGACCAACTGATGGGCGTTTCGGCGAGAACCCTAATAGACTGCAACATTACTATCAGTTCCAAGTCATCCTTAAACCATCGCCAGATAATATTCAGGAACTTTATTTAGCTTCGCTTAAGGCTATAGGTATTGACACAAAAATACATGACATACGTTTTGTTGAAGATAATTGGGAATCTCCGACTCTTGGTGCATGGGGGCTCGGGTGGGAAATTTGGTTGGATGGAATGGAAATTAGCCAATTCACCTATTTCCAACAAGTTGGTGGACTTGATTGTAGGCCAGTTGCTGGTGAAATTACTTATGGGTTAGAAAGAATCGCAATGTGTATACAAGATTGTGATGATTTATTTGAACTTGCATGGTCAAAAACAAAAGAAAATAAGGTAACTTATGGTGATATCTATCATCAAAATGAAGTTGAAATGTCTCGCTATAATTTCGATCTCGCAAATACAGAAGCACTGTTTAATTGGTTTGATGTATGTGAAAAAGAATCACAAAAATTAATCAAGGAAGGACTGCCCATCCCTGCGTATGAAATGGTGATGAAAGCATCGCATTCATTTAATTTGCTTGATGCTCGCGGAGCAATTTCAGTAACAGAACGACAACATTATATTTTACGTGTTAGGGCTCTTGCAAATGCGGTAGCTCAGTCCTATTTTGAAAGTCGTGAAAAACTAGGGTTTCCTCTAGCGAAAGACTAAATAATTTAGAAATGGTCAAAAAACAAGATTTATTAATTGAAATTGGTACAGAGGAATTACCGCCGAAGTCTTTAAAAAATCTTGCGATAAATTTCAGTGATCAAATGAGTCTTGCTCTAAAAAAAGAAGGGTTGGATTTCAGTGAAAAAAATTGGTATGCAACACCACGTAGACTTTCGCTACTAATCACTAACCTTGATATAACTCAAAAAGACAAAGAACATCAACGTAGAGGCCCATCTTTATCTGCGGCATATGATAAAAATGGAAATCCGACAAAAGCAACACTAGGTTTTGCTAAATCATGTGGTGCTGAAGTTAAAGAACTAAAAGAACTCGAAACCGAAAAAGGTATTTGGTTAGTATTTAATACTATTTTAAAAGGGAAAAATACTGATGAACTTATCTCTGATCTCATAGAAAAAAGTTTGGCGCGATTACCAATCGCAAAACGTATGCGTTGGGGAAGCAATGATATTGAATTTGTTAGACCAATTAAATGGATGCTTATTTTGTTTGGAAATAAGGCACTTAATTGCAAAATTATGGGTATTAAATCTGGAGTATGCAGCTATGGACATCGTTACCATCATCCAGATGTCTTAAAAATAGGAAAACCAAGCGAATACAATGATACTTTAAAAAACAAAGGATATGTTGTAGCTGACTATAGTGAAAGATTCTCATTAATTAGATCTCAAATCACCTTAGTTGCAAAAGATAAAAAAGGAAGTGTAATTGTTGACCCTGAATTACTCGATGAAGTCACATCTTTAGTCGAATGGCCAATTAGTTTTGTTGGAAACTTCGATCCAAAGTTCCTAGAATTGCCAAAAGAAGTACTCATTGCGGTTATGCAAGATAATCAAAAATATTTCCCGATTGTAAATAACAATGGTGAATTGATGCCATTATTCGTCTGTGTATCAAATATCGAAAGTAATAGTCATGAATTAATAAAAAGAGGGAATGAAAGAGTTATTCAACCTAGACTTAGTGATGCTGCTTTTTTCTGGGAATGGGATTTAAAATACGGTTTAAAAAATCATCGCAAATCACTAAAAGAAGTGATCTATCAAAAAAATCTGGGGACACTGCATGATAAATCACAGCGTATCACTAAAACTCTTTCCTCAATGGCAAAAGAAATAGATATCGATACTGATTCAGCCAAAAAAGTTGCTGAGCTTTGTCTGTGTGATCTGCTGACAAAAATGGTAACAGAATTTCCTAAGCTACAAGGAACGATGGGGCGCTACTATGCAAAAACTGATGGTGAAAATGATGATATAGCAATTGCATTGGAAGAACTTTACCAACCTCGCTTCGCCGGAGATAAACTACCAAAAACCTTACTTGGCCAAGCTTTATCAATAAGCGAAAAGATTGACACCCTAGTTGGTATTTTTTCAATTGGGAAGAGTCCTACTGGAGATAAAGATCCTTTTGCTTTACGACGTTCAGCAATAGGGATTTTGCGTATTATTATTGAGTGCGAAATTGATATTGATTTAAAAAATTTGCTTTCGATAGCGGCAGCAAACTTTCCTGATAAAAATCAATCGTTGAATTGTGTTGATGATGTATACACGTTCCTAATGGAACGATTACGTTATTATTACCGTGATGAAGGGTTTAGTATGGATGTATTTGAATCTGTACTCGCCATTAATACATCTAAACTTCTTGATTTTCACTATCGTATTGTTGCGGTTGCAGAATTTAGGAAACTTATTGAAGCCAGAAGTTTGGCATCTGCAAATAAAAGAATTAGCAACCTCTTAAAAAAATCTGGGGAGATTGATTCTGTAGAAATAAAAGATAATCTTTTAATAGAAGAAGCAGAAATTAATTTAGCAAATACACTTAGAAATTATAAAAAAATAATTGACCCAATGATTAAAAATAGAAATTATAAGTCTGCGCTTAGTAAACTAGCTGAATTAAGGAAAGTTGTTGACGATTTCTTTGACAATGTGATGGTGTTATGTGACGAACCTGAACTTAAGAAAAATAGACTTATGCTATTGAGTAATCTGAATTCTCTGTTTTTTGAGATCGCAGATATCTCGAAATTACAGGATTAAAAAATGAAACTTATAATTTTAGATCGAGATGGCGTTATCAACGAAGACTCTGACAATTACATAAAATCGCCAGACGAATGGATCCCGATTCCTGGTAGTCTAGAATCAATTGGTAAACTTTCCCAAAATGGCTATAAGATAATTGTTATTACCAATCAATCTGGAATTGGGAGGAAAATTTTTTCTATCGAAATGCTTCATGCAATCCATAAAAAAATGAATACGCATCTTTCACAATTTGGTGGTGTTATTGATGGAATTTTCTTTTGTCCTTGTAAACCAGAAGAAAATTGTAACTGCAGAAAACCAAAGCCTGGATTATATAATGATGTATCGTATAGATTGCGAATGCCGTTAAAAAATGTTTTTTGTGTAGGTGACAAAATTACTGATATACAAGCTGCAGAAAATGCGGGAGGTAATCCTATACTTGTTCGAACTGGAAAAGGGAAAGAAGAAATTGATGCTGGATTAATCCCCAAGAATATACCAATTTATGATGATCTTGGATCTTTTGTGGATAAGATAATTACAGAATAACGATAATGCTAATTTTAAGATCATTTCTTTTTTATATCGGTCAAATAATCAGTACAATATTGATTGCGCCAATTAGTGTAATGGCTTTTCCTTTAAATTTTAAAAAACGCTACTATCTTATTACACGCTGGGCAATTTTTAATCTCTGGTGGCTGAAAGTATGTTGTAACGTTAGCTATGAAGTCACAGGTATTGATAACATCCCGGAAAAACCTTGTGTTGTTATGTGCAAACATCAGTCTGCATTCGAGACGCTTGCGTTACAACAAATATTTATCCCTCAAGTATGGATACTAAAAAAAGAGTTACTGCAGATTCCAATATATGGTTGGGGTTTAGCTTCCATGCAACCCATTGCCATCAATCGAGGCTCAGCAATAAAATCGTTTAAACAAATTGCTGACCAAGGTTATGAACGTTTAAAAAAAGGATACTGGGTGATTATATTCCCAGAAGGTACCCGGGTTGCTCAGAATGAAAAGAAAAAATATCTACCGGGGGGAGGAATGCTTGCAGAGAAATCAGGTTCTCAAGTTGTTCCAGTTGCTCATAATGCTGGGCGCCTATGGCCACGAAATAGCATGATTAAAAAGCCCGGATTAATTACAATAAAGATTGGGCCTGTAATAAAATCTAAAAATAAAAGCGCTAAAGAAATAACTAAAGAAGTAGAGAGCTGGATTGAGAGAACGGTCGGAGAACTGCCTAGTTAAATGAAAAATAATTCGCAAAAAAGTAAATTTCCACTCACGAGGCCAAGAAGAATGCGAAGTGACGAATTTTCTCGTCGACTGATGCGCGAATCATTATTGACAACGGATGATATTATTTATCCAATGTTTGTAGTTGATGGTAAAAATAAACGAATTCCAATCGAACCAATGCCAGGTATAGAAAGATTAAGTGCTGATCAACTTTTAGAAGAAGTTAAAGAATTAGTTGAACTTAAAATTCCAGCAATCGCGCTCTTTCCTGTTGTCGCAAAAGAGAAAAAAAGTGAGGATGCATCTGAAGCTTGGAACCCAGACGGATTAATACAACAAACTGTTCTGAAGTTAAAACAACAGTTTCCTGAATTGGGTGTAATAACAGATGTTGCTCTCGATCCTTACACCCTATCTGGACAAGATGGCCTAACTAATAAAGATAATGAAGTTATGAATGATGAAACTGTTGAAGCACTAGTTAAGCAAGCCTTATCACATGCTGAAGCTGGGGCTGATGTAATTGCACCATCTGACATGATGGATGGTCGTATTGGGCGTATCAGGAAAGAGCTTGAGTCTGCTAGTTATATTAATACTAAAATTCTCGCTTACTCAGCTAAATATGCATCAAGCTTTTATGGCCCATTTCGTGATGCGATTGGTTCTGGAGAAAATTTAGGGAGCGGAAATAAACATACCTACCAAATGAACCCAGCAAATACTGATGAAGCTATAACTGAGGTAGAGCTCGATCTAAATGAAGGAGCTGACATGGTAATGATAAAACCTGGGCTGCCTTATCTTGATATTGTTTATCGAGTTAAAGAAACTTTTGGCCGCCCAACTTTTGTATACCATGTAAGTGGTGAATATGTGATGATAAAAGCAGCGGCAAATAATGGCTGGTTAGATGAAAAAAACGCTGTCATGGAATCAATGTTAGCATTTAAACGTGCGGGTGCTGATGGAATATTGACTTATTATGCTAAACAAATTGCGGAATGGATCGATACATAAAATAATAAGATTACAAACTAATATGTAACTGTTTTATTTTTCTCGTCAAAGTGTTTCTACCCCAACCAAGTAATTTCGCCGCCTCCTGTCTACGTCCACGTGTCTTTTTTAATGCCTCTTCAATTAAGATACTTTCAAATAGTGGCGAAGCATTCTTCAATAATTCAATATCGCCGTTTAATAAACTAGATTCGACCCATTTTCTAAAGTTTGACTCCCATGAATCATTATCATCATTTATAACAACGTCTTTTTTTAATTCAGGAGGAAGATCATCAATATGAATCTCTGTGCCTGATGCCATTACTGTTATCCAACGACAAAAATTTTCAAGCTGCCTAACATTACCAGGCCATGGTAAAGTCAATAAATAATTTTCTGTCTCTGGTAATATTTTTTTCTTTTCTTCCCCTAATTCTTTTGCTGCAATATTGAGAAAATGATCTGAAAGCACACTAATATCAGTTTTTCTTTCACGCAGTGATGGCACATGGACTCTTATTACATTCAGGCGATGTAATAAATCTTCGCGAAATCTACCTTCCTTTACTAACTGTTCAAGATTCTGATGTGTAGCAGCAATCACACGAACATCCACCTTTATGGGTGTGTGGCCACCAACACGATAAAACTCGCCTTCTGCGAGAATTCTTAGCAATCTTGTTTGTAGCTCTGCAGGCATATCACCAATCTCATCAAGAAAAAGAGTGCCTCCATTGGCTTGTTCAAAACGACCTTGCCGTAGTGAAGTTGCGCCCGTAAAAGCGCCTTTTTCATGCCCAAAAAGTTCTGATTCAAGTAGGTCCTTTGGAATAGCCGCTGTATTTATAGCAATAAATCGATTTTTTGACCTAGGGCTATGCGCGTGTAACGCAGCAGCTACCAATTCTTTACCTGTTCCTGACTCACCAGTAATTAAAACTGTAAAATTAGAATTTGATAGCCGTCCAATTGCCTTGAATATTTCTTGCATTGCTGGAGCTGAACCAATAATTGGTGTGCCTTCCTTTTCAGATTGGGGAGTAAGCAATGAATCATCTGTTTGTTTGTATGTTATAGCTCTTCTAACCAAGCTAACAACTTCATCGACATCAAAAGGTTTAGAAAGATATTCGTATGCTCCCCCCTGAAATGCTGATACGGCCCTATCAAGATCAGAATACGCAGTCATTATAATTACGGGGATATTTGGTGAATGCTGTTTAATTCGATCCAATAATGAAATCCCATCCATGCCTGGCATACGAATATCAGTAATAATAACATCGGGGTTCTCGTCTTCTATCTTTTCTAGTACCTTCTCAGGACGTGAGAAACTTTCAATATCAACATCAGCTGATTTCAAAGCCTTCTCTAAAACCCAACGAATGGATTCATCGTCGTCAACAATCCATACTTTCTTATCTTTTTGCATTATCGTACTCAATTGGCAATAGTATTGTGAAGCGGGTATCATTTTCTTTTCTTTCATAGTTAATTATCCCGCCATGTGATTGAATTAATTGTTGGGCAATAGATAAACCGAGTCCAGTTCCTTCAGCATGGCCTGTAACCATTGGATAAAATGCACCGGATTCAATTTCAGTTGGAATTCCCGGTCCGTTATCAATAATATCTAACTGAATAGCTAATCGATTTAATTTATTTTGAATTGTCATCTGACGTTGAATTCGTGTTCTCAATAATATGCTTTCATCCTCGGTTGTTGCCTGAACTGCATTCCTCAATAAATTTAATACCGCCTGTATAAGTTGTTCTCTGTCTGCATAAATACTCGGAATACTTGGGTCATAATCTTTTTTAATATTTAAATCTCTAGAACTCTCAGCACGTATGATTGAAATAACATATTCAACAATTTCATGAATATTAGTTTCTGATTTCACAGGATATGTATTAGCCGCCATCATGCGGTCAACAAAATTTCTCAGTCGGTCTGATTCATTGATTATAATCTTTGTATATTCAAGTAAACTTTTGTCATCTAATTCCTTCTCCATTAATTGTGCTGCACCACGTATGCCACCTAAAGGATTTTTAATTTCATGTGCCATACCTTGTATTGATTCTTTTGCTGCCTTTTGTACTGTTTGTTGATTAAATTCTTGCATTACACGAACGAAAGCATCAGCACTTACAAGTTCGACTAAAATCTCCTTTGTTTTATCGCCAATAACTAACGGGGTAAATATACAATCGACTTTAATTGAGTTTTGATTAACAAGATGCATTTCAATACCACGTTCTATACGCGTGCTTGCATATTGAAATGACTTCTTAATTGCATTTGTAAAAAATGGTGTATTTGGCCATATTTTTTTAGGGGAATTGCCTAGTAGTCGCTTACTGCTAACTGATAACAAACTTTCCCCAGCGCTGTTAATTGAAACCAAACACAAATTTTCGTCAAACAACAATACAGCGGTTGTTAGATGGTCGAAAATACGAACAGCCCTTTCTTCTGCCTGAGTCATAGTATACCTATTATTGCACTCTTTTAGTGCATTTATCACGTTTAGTCCTCTTTTTAATTTATAATATTAATATTTTCTTAATTATTACAATAAGTTAGTTTTTAAATAAAAAAAAATTTTTCTTTATATATATTAATGCAAGAACTGAGCCACCTGCCTTAAAAATGGGCAAACTAAGAGAAATATTAAAATCAGCCTGATTGGCTAACTATTGAGATGCTCGAAGTATTGAAAATGAGCTTGAAGCTGAAATTATTGCGTTTGATGAACTATCAATAACACTCACAATTACTGTGTGTGTGCCCCTGTCCAGATTTGTTTGTGAAACACTCTTCCCCGCACCTTTAGACAGCTCTTTACCGTTCATTGTTATCAAAATTCTATGCCCGGAACGAAGAGAAGGTTCTAAATTAACTGATATAGTTACATTTCCATCATTACTTCTAATTGCAGACCCGTCTGCAGGACTTGATACAAATATTTTTTTATAGGAAAAATCTTCTGTGTTCTTCTCCCTGCTTCTACTACCTGAGGAAGAACTTGATGGCTTAACTGTTTCTGTTGTTTTTAACTCCTTGAGTTTTATCTCTTCAGAATTGGTGGTCGGCCTATCTGTGAAAATAATATTCCCATCTTCATCCACGGTCTTATATACCTCTCCTAAAAGAATAGGTAAGTAAAAAATTAAAGCCGCTGAAAAGATTAATTTTAATTTCATAAATTAATTATAAATAAATATGATT
>Ga0208764_10000862_pt1 | contig 19606 bp, 15 predicted proteins | sample ETNtaG_18_FD_185762 | JGI IMG/M metagenome (GOLD analysis project Ga0208764, IMG submission 185762) | Marine microbial and viral communities from oxygen minimum zone, Eastern Pacific Ocean - ETNP201302SV91 (SPAdes) (version 2) | ecosystem: Environmental > Aquatic > Marine > Oceanic ... | reverse complement strand
TAATGTAGCGAATATAGTTTTTTCATCATGAGTCGCAATTTCTGAGCTTGACCCATTTGGAATAATAATGACTGTACTAGCATCAGTAATACTCGCCTTATCCAATGTTTCTTCATTCGTAAAATCGCCAGCAACAAAGTGTATATTCATGGTTTGATATTTATTTTTTATCGATGTTACTTCTTCAGCGCTTAAGTCATTGACCAAAACCAAATCTCTTACTACATGATTTTTATTAAGATTTTGTATTGAATCAATTACGCTTTCTGCATTTGCATTCCAACCGCAAAGCACAAGATGGTTAACTAAGTTTAATTTTTCCAAACCTTTGCCCTCTCTAATTTTTTGTGCGACAAAAATCGACGATATCGATGCTGTGAGAAGAGATACCAGAGAAATCCCAATGAACATAATAAATACAGCAAATAATCGTCCTTCAGGAGTTTTGGGAGAGAAATCACCATATCCAACTGTTGTCATTGTTACAATAGCCCACCAAAAAGGTGTGTTTCCCTCTGAAATTTCTCCTGGCTCAAGCCATTGCAAAATCAATCCTCCAAGAATCATTGTAACAAAAATGCCAGCAATAACTTGGAAAAAAGGGTTTCGAATTAATGTTCTCAACCAAAGACTCATATATATAATTTAGTTATTCTTGTGGAGATTCACTCAATTGAATTATAAAAACAATTAATTTATTATTTTTATAATTATTGTTGACTTATACCATTACTTACGCTTAGTGTCTGTTATAGGAGGGTATACCTAAAAATTCCAGTTATAGTATATAGTCTGGACTATTTATTTATACTCGAGAATTAACAATTAAACCTTAGGAGGCTTAATGAATAAATTTAGCATTCCCAGACTGGTTACTAATCTTCTGCTAATTGCAGGAATGTCTTCATTCCTCATGGCGCAGCAAGGTTCTGTTTCTGGTCGCGTTACTGACGCTGATACTGGGGATCCGCTAGTGGGAGCCAACGTCCTTGTAGTAGGTACCAACTTAGGTGCAGCTACGGATGTAAATGGTGAATTCTCCATTAGTCGGGTACCTGCAGGTGCTCAGAGATTGAATGCCAATTACATTGGTTACGGAAGTACATCAATGAATGTAGATATTCCAGCCGATGGTTCTGCAACTGCAGATTTTACTTTATCTGTTGCTGCTCTGAACCTGAACGAAGTCGTCGTAACTGGCGCTGGTACAGCTGTAGAAAAATCTAAAATTGGAAATTCAGTGGGTGTGGTAAACATGGAATCTTTAGAAGATGCTCCGATTACTAACTTTTCGGACATTCTTCAAGGTCGTGAAAAAGGCGTTGTTATGCTACCAAATGGTGGTTTAAACGGTGAAGGTGCGTCAATACGTATCCGAGGAACTTCAACGTTATCACAATCTAATGAACCCGTTGTTTATATTGATGGCGTAAGAGTAGATAACTCTGCTAGTGGCGTAGGCCCTGGTGGAACTCCATCTCGCCTAGATGAAATCAACCCAGATGCTATTGAGCGTATTGAAATCCTGAAAGGTGCTGCAGCTGCATCACTTTATGGAACTCAAGCAGCTAATGGTATCATACAAATTTTTACAAAACAAGGTGCAATCTCAAAACCTGAATTCAACGTTGAATACAGTAGAATGACTAGCTCTTTTGATGAAGATAAATGGAAACCAAACTCAGGTTTTGCTCGCGATGCAACAACTGCTGCTCGTATGCAAAAATTGTTTCCTGACTACGTTAGTGGCAGTCTACAACCTTATCAAGTAATTTCAGTTCCTTTTGTAGGCTGGCTTTACGATAAAGGTAATAATAATACTGTTTCTGCTTCTGTTCGTGGTGGTGCACCTGGTGCAACTTATTATGCAGCCGTGCGTTATTTAAATAGTGATGGTCCATATGATGAAAGTGCAACTCTACTTGGGAAACCAGTAGGGGCTGCGGATCCAACTAAACCCGGCGCTAATGATAAGCGTGATCAATTTATGGCAAGTGCTACGTTGAACTTGTTGCCAACGGATAAAATGCGTATCCGTTTGTCAACAAACTATTCTTACACTGATCATAATACGATCGAAAATAATAACAATATTTATGGAACAACTTCCCTTATTCAAATGGGAAAACCTGAACATTCAACTGAGAATAATGCAACTGGCTCTATGGCGTTTGCAACAGCTCGTGAAACTACCTATCGTACTCAGAATAACGAAGGTGATAATACCACGATCTCATTAAATGCTAGCTATAAGGTCATGAATGGATTAAATGTTTCAGGTACATTTGGAATGAACTCAACATTAAATAAGAGTACTTCATTAACACCATTTGGCTACAATGTAGATGGTAAAATGGCTTATGCAACTCAAGGTGCTCTATTTAAGAATAAAACTGATAAAAAAGTCTATACAGTAGACCTTAAAGCTGACTATGCTGCCAATTTTGGCGTCATTTCTACTGAAAGTGTTGTCGGTTTTCAATCATTCCAAACAGTCGTGAAATTTATGAGTGGCGGTGGCCAACAGTTCCCTGGACCTGGACTTGAAGTTCTAGGTGCATTGGGATCTCCAAGCAACCCTGGCTCATCATTCTCTGAAGTCGTCGAAGCTGGTGTAATGCTTCAGACCAGAGTTGGATATCAGGACTGGCTTTATTCAACATTTGGAATCAGACAAGATGCTAATAGTGCATTTGGTGCTGATTTCACTACAATTACATATCCACGTGTGAATGTTTCTTACATTCCTACAACACAGCTTGGTCAATTAGGCCCTGTCTCTACAATGCGCTTACGTTTCGCTTGGGGACAAGCTGGACAACAGCCTGGTGCATTTGACCAGTTTACGACCTACTTGCCTTGGGCTTCTGAATTTGGCCCTGGTCTTTCTCCTGGAAACGTGGGTGACCCTAGTTTAAAACCTGAAGTTTCTACTGAAATTGAATTCGGTGGTGAAATTGGTATTTTAAATGATAAGGTTGCTTTTGATTTTCAGTACTGGGATCGTGTTGTAGAAGATGCTTTAATCCAACGTGCCTATCCGCCATCAGGTGGTTTTATCCGCACTCAGCTTTCCAATATTGGTCAGCTTGATGCTAAAGGTTGGGAAGTTGGCGTTGATGCAAATGTCTTACGCAATTCAAACGTGAGTGTAGATGTTTTTGGAACCCTATCTTATTTAGAAGAAACAGTGGTTAGCTTAGGTGGTGCACCTGAACAAAAAGTGGGTGGATCTTATCCTCGCTACCGCAATTTCTTAACTGAAGGTTGGGCTCCTGGTTCTTATTTTGGTGCTAAAGGAAGCTGGGAAGTTGACCCAAGCATCAAATATCCACTTGATGTAACTGGAGATGGAAAAGCTGATTCTGAAGCAGTCCTTCTTGAGTTCTTTAAGACCAAAGGCGGAGGTGTTCGTGATGGTTGGAATCCAGTAATGGTTTCCCCAACTCAAGCTGATATTGATGCTGGTCGTGCTAAAGATACAGGTGCTTTAGGTTGGTATCTTGGTAAACCAACTCCTGATTATACTGCCTCATTTGGTGGAAGTGTAAAATATGGAAAGAACTGGCGCTTTAACACATTGTTTGAATCTAGATTTGGTAACTATGAAGTTACTAACCTAACTGATGCATTCCGTAAGTCTCATGGCTTGATTGGTCGTAATACACCTGAAGCTGCGAAGACAGAAGCTGCGCTAATGGATCCAGCTAAGGCTGGCCAAGTGCGTATGGATGCAGCTGCAAGATGGACAAAGGAATTTCTAGCGTTATCACCATATAGTGGTCTTAACACAATAGAAGATGCATCATTTGTTCGCTTACGTGAATTAAGTGTTTCTTACACTTTTGATCAAGAAATTGCAGCTCGTTTTGGAGCTAGATCTCTTACAGCTTCTTTTTCAGGAAAGAACCTATGGATGAGCACTGATTATTCAGGTATCGATCCTGAGTTGAATTCAATATCCCGTTCAAATGGTGGTATTAGTGATTTTCAACAATCAATCGATGCGTTTGGTGTTCCTATACCACGTATGTTCAACTTTAGCATAAAAGTTGGATTATAAGGGAGGTATGATTATGACAAATAAAATGAAATTAATGAGCCTATTCGTCGCATTTTCGATGATAGGCTGTAGTTTAGAAGTTGATAACCCTAACAGTTTGCTTGAAGCAGACCTAGCAGACCCTTCTGCCGCTTCTGCGTTAGCTAATGGCGCATGGAATGCAGTCTTAAATGGTGTTGGTAATATTATGATTGCTAATGCTGTGATTACTGATGAAGTAGTTTGGACTGGTTCCCGCGATGCATGGCGACAATTAGATAAAGGTGGTGTCACCAACGTATATAATGAATTCGTTGATGGTGCATGGCCTTCTATTAATGAAGGTCGCTGGATGGCTGATAAAGCAGTAGATGTTTTAACAGGCTTAGGTGATAAGCTACCAAACAAGCAAGATCTTGTGTTTGCTCACGTTTCAGCAGCAATGGTACGTTTATATGTTGCTGATATGTTTGATGATTTTGTCTATTCAGACAAAACAGTACCAGGCAAACCAATTGGTGCAGCCAACATGTCAAAGATGTATGATGAAGCAATGACATTACTAACTGGAGCTGATGCAATAGCCGATGCGACTTGGAAAATCAGAATTAAAGGTTTACAAGCACGCGTTGCCCATGCGAAAGCAGTTTGGGGCACAGTTAATCCTGTTGGTTCTGGTACCAATTATGTAAATGCAGGTACAGCAGAAGCTGCAGCTGCACTTACATTGATGGCAGGAACCTCGGACTATAAATGGAAGATGAATTTTAGTTCCGGTACTGTTTCCAATAACATGTCTTGGCAGATCAATGGTCGCCTTGAAATGGATCTATTGGATTCTCCTGCTCACCCAAATAAAGGTGGAGATCCTAACAAAACTGATCCTGTAACTGGTGCAGCCGATACACGCGTTTTAGCTGAAGCAGCAGTATTCGGATCAGGTATTGGTGGTGGTACTGACTACGCGCCAATCACGATCATTTCAGCACGCGAAATGCATCTGATTATTGCTGAAGGTTTAATGGCCCAAGGCAAAGCTGCAGATGTTATTACTGAATTAAATAAGATTCGCACATTGGATGGTATAGCTGCATATACGACTGAAGATGCTGGTGTAGCTTTAAAACATGAACGTTATGCGAACTTATTTATCCAAGGTCGCCGCTTACCAGACATGTATCGTTGGGGTGCGACATCTATTATGTGGGACAGTGTAGAAAAGTCAGCCGCTGGCTCTTTCTTCCCTATTCCTATAAGAGAATGTAGAGCAAACACTAACGTTAGTTGTTAAGCTAACACAATAACCAAAGTCTCAATTAACGGGACTAAGGTTTAATTGTTTTCTAAGAAATGGGCTCTGAAAAGAGCCCATTTCTTTTTTTACTTATATTCATTTAAAACTGTAATTTCTACCATATGAAAATCATCATAAACTCTTTCGTAATTATCTTAGCGAGTTGTCTTTTATTCGCTCAAGAAAAATCAACTGTACCAACATCAAAGATTGCTTTTGCTGGGATCCAAATTGAAAACGTAGAGCCATGGGTCAAAACAGAACTGACAAAAAAAATGAATTCTATTTTTGATGGATTGAGTAAAGATATTTTTGTTCCATTACAAACCGTTGAAACTTTAGCTCAATCTGAACTTCAGGAATTATTTTCGGAAGTTACTGATTCAAGTTTTCAGAAAGTTGCAGATAAAACTGGAGCAAAATATGTTTTTGTTGGGATATTTAATAACGTCTCTCCTGATGATCGTCGCATTATGGTTCAAGGAAACTTTTATCGTTATAATTCTCAACTCAAATCTAAATTCCGCTATGAGGTCCTGAAGTACTACGAAAGAATGAATGATGAAGCACTTGTTATTAAAAAACAGTTGGTAGATTCAATACCTGCTACAACGACACCTCCAACTTTAAGAAATATGATTATAGTCTTTGGGACTGTATTACTTTTAGGGATATTTTTTATGACATTAACAGGAACAAGTGTTTTTGCTGAAGGTGGAGGTAGCGGAGGGTTACCAACACCTACAGAAAACTAGTGAAATACTTTTATAAACCCATTTCTATTTTTCTTTCTATAAATCTTTTAATGATTCAGCTTCTTAGTGGAAAAACACAGGATGATAGCGGATTAATTAATGTTGGTTATATTGGAGAATCTTTTAATAATATTCCAGATGGTTATCAAAGGTTAGTTCGACAAAAAATGTTGAGTGTCATTAACCAAAACTATTATGAATTTTTTAATCCTATCGATCTTTCAACGTCACACTCTGATGAGATAACAAAGGTTTTTTCATCAACTAAAGATTCATTAGCTAATGATTTATCTAAATTAGCTAAAACTACCAAACTAGATTATATTTTTATAACAACATTGGATAATATTTCTGAAGATCCAAAACGTGTGATGCTTAAAGGTGAGGTTCTTCGATATGATTCAAAAACAAATCAACTAAATCGTCATGAAATTCTATCTTATGCTGAAGATATTGATCTTCACATTAAAGAAATCAAAATAAAGATGATTGATACAATCCCTCATAGCATTCATTCAATAGGAAGAAATAGAACGTATCTACTCGCAGGAATAGCAATTGTTCTTGCTTTTGCTATAGGGCAATCTTTTTCGGAATTAGGTAGATATCTGACAGCAGGAGATGGTTCTGATGCAGATACATCACCTCCAGTTCAAAACTAGCTTAATACTTCTTAAAAACACCCACAGACTCGATATGAGGTGTATGTGGGAACATATCCACAATTGTTAGATTATCAAGCCTATAGCCCCTATTTTGCAGTATTTCAGCATCTCTAGCTTGGGTGGAGGGATTACATGATATATAAACAATTTTTTCTGCTCCAAATTTTGGTAAATAATTCGTCATAAATTTGTGCATACCTGCCCTGGGAGGATCTATAAATATTACATCGGGTCTAGGATACTTTTTTCCCTTACCGAACTTGAAGAAATTATCAAGATTAGCTATGTGAAAATATACATTGCCTATTCCATTTTGAACTGCATTTCTTGTTGCATCTTCAACAGCAGATACAATAACCTCAAACCCATGAACCTCTTTCACTGTCTTTGCGGCAAATAATGAAATTGAACCTGTACCACAGTATAAATCATAAAGAACCTCATCCCCTTTTAATTCAGCTATATCTAAAGCTGTTTGATATAATTGCTCAGCCATAGAAGAATTTGTTTGAAAAAAAGAATTTGCAGAAATTTCAAAATTTATATCACCTAATTTTTCTTGAAGTGTTGGTTTCCCAAACAAATGAAGTTCATATTCACCAAAAGAAGTGTCTCCTTTCCTCGTATTTATATTATTAACGATCGTTGTTATCTCAGTAAAAGATTCCTTCAATCCATCCACTAATGGTTGAAGCAAATCAGTATTTTCATAGGAGGTGACTATATTGACAAGAATATCTCCGGTAAAATGACCAAACCTTAGAATCAAATATCTCAAAAATCCATTATGCGTTTTTTGGCTATATGGTTTCAATTGTAATTCTTTTGATAATAACTGTGTTTTATTCAATATTTCAGTACCAATTTTTGGCATAATATGGCATTCATCAATATTTAATATCTTGTCCCATCTTTTTGGAATGTGCATTCCAAGGGCAAAATCTTTATCTACATTTTCTGGTTCATCAGGAAGTACCCATCGATTATTTGAAAAAGTGAATTCCATTTTATTTCGATAATAAAAAATATCTTTAGATGGAATAATCTTTGAAATTGTAAAGTCCTTTATATTCCCTTGGCGGATAAAAATATCCTCGACTTGTTGCTTTTTCTGGGCAAGCTGCTCATTATAGTCTAATTGTTGCACTTTGCATCCTCCACATGTTGGAAAATGAATGCATCTAGGATCCACAGCATGAGGTGATTCAGATATTACTTCAAGTGGACGTGCTTCACCATATCCTCTTTTTTTTCTATAGATAAGAGCACGGACTTTTTGCCCTGGGATTGCATTTTTTACGAAAATGACAAAGTCATCTACCCGCGCAATACCCTTCCCGCCATAAGCCAAAGATTCAATTGTGAGATCTAATTCTTGTCCTTTTTTAACCTGCATTTATTCCTTCAATAATTTTTACGCCAGAGCTAGTACCAATTCTATTAGCACCTGCCTCTATCATTTTAATAGCATCATTAAATGAGTTAATTCCACCTGATGCTTTTACACCAAATAAATCACCAACGGCTTGTCTAATAATTTTGACTTGAGAACATTTTGCACCATTATTTGAAAATCCCGTTGATGTTTTAACAAACTGTGCCTTCGCTTCTTTTATAATTTCACACGCAATTTTAATTTCATCATTATTCCAATGGCAAGATTCAATAATCACTTTAACAATTCTACCAGCTGCTGCTTCTACTATTGAATAAATACCTGTTAAAACTTTATCATACTTTTTTAATCTAAAAGAATTGATATCCATTACCATATCAATTTCCATTGCACCTTCTGTAATTACTTTTTCCACATCATCAAGATTACGTTCTATCTCACCCAATCCTTCGGGAAAATCAATAACAGTGCATACCTCAGTAGATGTACCTTCTAAATCTTGAACGCATTGATCAATAAAATGAGGATAAACACATACTGTACGAAATCCATATTTCTTAGCATCTTTGCATAATATAAAATGATCTTGGCTGGAAGAATCGGGATTTAAAAGAGTTTGATCAATTAATCCTGCTATTTTTTTTTTAATTTTTTCTTCCACTTTATATATTATTTTTAATTTTATTAATGAGATCTGTAGCCTCAGATTTTGAAGGTGCTTCTGCGTAAATACGCATTATTGGCTCAGTATTTGAAGATCTTAAATGAATCCATCTATCATCCCAAATAAATTTTATTCCATCCAATCTATCAATCTTAGCATCTTCAAATACTAATTTTGCTTTATCTAAGACAAAATTTAGATCAATATTTTCTAAATCAATTTTATCCTTAACTATATAAAACTGTGGTAATGAAGAATGAATTTCACTAATGGGCTTTTTATCCTGACTCATTCGATTTAAAATCATTGCAACCCCAACAAGTGAATCTCTTCCTAGGTGAGCTTCTTTTAATATTACTCCACCATTTCCTTCGCCACCAAATTCAGCACCAACTTCTAACATTTTTTTAACTACATTTATTTCTCCTACAGCGCTGCGTTCGACTAAACACCCATAATTTTCAGCCATCTTTTCCAGAGCTAAAGATGTTGAAAGATTAGTAACAAATGTCTGTTTGGTTTTTTTAGTTTGTATATATCCTTCAGCAGCTAATACTAAAGTATACTCTTCGCCTAAAGGAATTCCATTTTCATTCACTAGAGCCAATCGATCTGCATCTGGGTCAACAGCAAAACCCACATCGGCATTATGCTCCAAAACTGTTTTTGAGAGTAAATCTAAATTAGCTGGTAAAGGCTCAGCTCCTCTTTCAAAATGGCCATTTCCTTCACATAAAATTTTTACCACTTCACAGCCTAAGTGCTCCAATAATAATGGGAGAGCATCTGAACCTGCTCCATTAACAGCATCAATTACTACTTTGAAATTAGAGTCTCGAATTGACTTTGAATCAATACAAGATAATTCAATTACTTTTATAGAGTGTTTTAAAATAGAGTTTTGATCTGGAAAAACCATACCAGATTTTTCAGCATCTTGTATCGGCGAATCATTATCAACTAAAGAAAATAATGATTTACAATCATCTGGATAAAAAAATGTACCATCAGAACGAACAAATTTTAAACCATTCCATTCAATTGGATTATGACTTGCAGTTATAACAACACCTCCTGCCGCCTCTGACCGTTCAACCATGAATTGAACCGTCGGGGTAGGAACAACTCCGCAATCAATAACATCACGACCTAATCGAACTAACTCTTGACTAAAGACTTCTAATAGGTTTTCTCCTGAAGGACGAGTGTCCCGACCAAGAAAGATCAAACCATTATCATTATACTTATGAAATGCTCGTGCGTAGGCACTGATTGTTTCCGTATTTAGATGAGCAGATGTTAAACCTCTAACTCCGGATATACTTCGAATAATCATTTTGGTTCCTTACAACAATAAAAAAGGTTCAGTAAAATACCGAACCTTTTTCATATTATTGATCAATTAAAATAAATTAATTATTATATCTTGCGAAACGAAGTCTCCGACGTACTGCTTTTTTCTTTGCAGCTCGCTGTTCATCACTAGGTTTGATATAAAACGACTTTCGTTTCACTTCACGTAATACTCCAGCCCGTTCCCACTTCTTCTTAAATCGTCTTAACGCTCTTTCTAATTGCTCACCATTTTTTACAGTTACTTCAACCAAAATCTATTTACCTCCCAATTTATCAACCTAAATATGTTCTTAAAGATTTGCTTCGTGAACGATGACGAAGACGACGAATAGCTTTTTCTTTAATTTGTCGAACACGCTCACGAGTTAAACTAAATTCTTCACCAATCTCATTTAATGTAAGTGCATAATCACGATCAATACCAAAATACATTTTAATCACTTGCTGTTCTCTATCTTTTAAAGTGTCTAGGGATTGACGAATTTCATCTTTTAATGATTCTGCCATTAATGGTTCATCTGGATCAATCTGACCATCATCTTCTATAACATCAATTAATGAATTTTTGTCCCCATCTCGAAATGGGGCATTCAAAGAATGATGACGACGAGAAATTCTCATTGCATCAATAACTTCTTCGCTAGTCATTTCTAGATTACGACCAATTTCTTCTTCGTTTGGAGATCTTTCTACCTCAGCTTCGAGTTTCTCAGCTGTTTTAGTAATTTTTGAGATTGTTCCAACTCGATTAAGCGGAAGTCGTACAATTCTTGAATGTTCTGCTAGTGCTTGTAAAATAGATTGTCGAATCCACCAAACGGCATATGAAATAAACTTAAATCCACGGGTCTCATCAAATCTACCAGCAGCTTTCATTAAACCCATATTTCCTTCATTTATTAAATCTGTCAGAGGTAAGCCTTGACCTTGATAATCTTTTGCGACAGATACTACAAATCGCAGGTTTGCTTCAACTAGTTCTTTCATTGCCAAACGATCACCTTTTTTGATAGCTTGAGCTAGCTCTACTTCACGTGAAGGATGTAAAGGCTCAAATTTTCCAATCTCTTCCAAGTATTGGCTAAGGCTTCGGTTTGATTCATTTATTGTTCTAGCTGCTTTTGCCATATATTAATTCTCTATTATTTGGTTATAAAAAAGCCGAGTAATTTACATTAATATCTGCTTTTTACCCAACATGTAGATATTTTACTATTCTACGCACAATAGTTTTGCAAATTCTTTAACAGAAAGCGTTTCTGGTCGTCGAGAAAAGTCGATTTCCTGCTTGACCTTATCATTAATTTTAAATCCGCTTAATGAATTTCTTAACATTTTTCTCCGCATTAAAAATGCAGATTTTACTATTTTATTAAATTTATCATATTGATCATCCGGCACAATTTGATGATTCTTTTTTGTAAATTTTACGATTGCAGAATACACTTTTGGTTTTGGGTAAAATACATCTGGTGGAATTTTAAAACATAGTTTTACGTCAAGATATACACCCACTACTACTGTTAATCTACCATACTGCTTAGTCCCAACTTTAGCAACGAGCCTATCTGCGACTTCTTTTTGTAGCATAATATGAGCATCTTCCCAATAATCCAATTGTTCAATTAACCAAAAAATTATCGAAGAAGTAATATTATATGGAATATTACCAATAATTCGGACGGGGTTACTAACAGTGAGATTTTCAATATCTTGCCCCAAGATATCTCCATGAACAATTTCCAAACCATCAAAGTCAGATCTGATTGACAAATGTTTTACTAGTAGAGGATCAATCTCGACAACTGCCATTTCTTTCACTTTTGAAAATATTTTTTTTGTTAATAATCCATCACCAGGGCCTATCTCTAAAATAGAATTATTTTTATCTAATTCTAATGTTCTAACTATCCGATCCAATAGATTCGTATCAGCTATGAAGTTCTGACCCCATTTCTTTCTAAATGGATGAAACTTATTTTTCATATAAATTTTTTATTTAGCAATATGAAAAGCTTTATGGTAAACCAAAAATCTCCGTTGCATTGTCATTGGTTTGCTTTGCAATTGATTCAAAAGACATCTTATATATTTCTGAAAGCTTTTCTACTACAAATCTAGTCCTCCCCGGTTCATTCGACTTTCCTCGATGTGGTTCTGGGCTTAGATATGGTGAATCAGTTTCAACTAAGACTCTATTAATTGGTATTGATTTTGCAACTTCGGGTAGATGGCTATTCTTAAAAGTAAGATTACCTGAAAAAGATATATAATATCCAATGTCTAAGAGTGACTTTGCCATTGCTAAATCACTAGAAAAACAATGTGCTATTCCTTTAACATTTGGATAATCTTTTAAAATATTAATTAAATCTTTATCAGAGTCACGATTATGAATAATTACAGGTAAATTTATATCTTGTGCAATTTTCATTTGTTCTCTAAAAACTTTTTTTTGAGTTTCTGGATCTGAAATATTTCGAAAATAATCTAGTCCGATCTCACCAATTGCTATCATATTTTTGTTATCAACAATTTTATAAATATCATCAATATATATTTCAGATGCATTGCTAGAATCATGAGGATGAACCCCAGCGGAAGCAAAAATATTATTATTTTCTTTACTAATAGATAAACATTTTTTGGAATCTTCTATATTTGTTCCCACACAAATAAAGCGTGTAACTCCTAAATTATTTGCCCGCTGAATAACCTGACTAAGGTCATTGTATAATTCATCATAATAAAGGTGACAATGAGTATCCGTAAGCATAAGATCAATTATTTATAGCTGGCAAATAAGAATAAGATTCATCATAGTAAAGCATTTGATCAACAAAATTGTCAGGATAAGTTATTTGTATATCTGATATATTGCCGTCATTATCCTTAATTAATTCATATTTAGGATTCATAAATCCTGCATATGGAGCAATATTTAGCGCTTCACTTCTTTTTAGTACCTCTTGATGGAGCAATTGGTCAACTTTAATTCCGTAGTTTTCAACCAAATCCTTTGCAGCTTGGTAATCTCCTTGGGACTTTATCCTTTGTACTTCTTTAAGCAATAGTCCAAATAATTTTCTTAATGCTTGATAGTCATTAATGATGAAATAAGTTTTATCGTTAATAATTTTTTTCTCAATAACATTGTCTGGTAATCCTTTTTCATATACCCAGTGAGTTATAAAGGCTCTGTTACGCATATGTGCTTGTTCAATATTTTCTCCTGGCTGAAGCCTTCTAAGCTGGAGCATGAGCCCATTTCTAATATATCCATCATATTCTGCCTTACCTATTTCATCAGATTCAAAAAGTCCAATATCTATTAATTTAGGATCCATGATGTAATATAATGCAAAAAGATCAGCGCGAGCTTCCTCCATTGTTGATGCGTAACTTTTAAGAGTCTCTTTAGGAGTTCCTACTCCTTTCTCAATCTTTCCTGAAGCATGTCCTAGGACTTCATGCATTGCGGTATGCATTTTCCCTGCAATGGAACCATAGTTTTTAGCTCTTAATTTTTCATCCTCATTAAAAACAAACTCATTTAAAACACCACCACTTCTAGCCTTATCATAGGCTTCTGTAATATTTCCAAGACTAACAGATTTCGAGCCATAATTAGATCGTATCCAATTTGAATTGGGCAAATTGATTCCAATAGGAGAGCTAGGTGAGACATCACCTCCAAGCATTGCTACATTGACAACATTATACGTAATTCCTTGAACTGTTTTTCTTTTGTGTATTTCCATAATTGGCGCATTATCTTCAAACCATTGAGCATTCTGAGATAATGTTTCCATGCGAGCAGTTGCCTCAAAATCTTTAATTTCAACTAAAGCTTCATATGAGGCTTTTATCCCTTTTGAATCTCCATAGACTTCAATAAAACCATTTATATAATCAATATCAATTTCAGTATTAGTTACCCATGAAATATTATATTTGTCCCAAGTCCTAAGATCTCCTGTTTGATAATAATCAATTAAAATATCTAGCTCTTCAGCTTGAGCTTGATTTTCTGCCTGATCTTTCGCCTTGTTTAACCAATAAACAATCTTTTTAATAGCATCTCCATAAAGGCCATTGCTAGTCCATGGTTTTTCGTATATTTTACCATTTTCTTTTACTAGGCGAGAATTCAAACCATACCAAATTGGTGTTAAATCCTTTGGATCTTTCATATTTGAGTAAAATTTTTCTACCTCTTGTTTTGTTAATCCATCATAATAGTTGTTTGCTGATGAAGAAATAATATCATCATTTGGATCAAGGTTAATACGCTTTGGATCTATTTTAGGATCAAAAATTATTGGTGCGATTCTTTGAACAAACATATCTAAGCTTTCTCCAGTATCTAGAGGAAATGTACCACTAGAATTATAAATAAGTTCTTTGAGATAAGGTTCTTGAAATTCAGGAATGATCTTTAGAGTAGAATAATGATGATGAATACCATTAGAGAACCATATACGTTTCGCGTAAGTCATAAATCGTTTCCATGAAACTATATTTTTATCACCATTATAATTTTTTACAATATTACTAATTGTTTTTCTAATAATAAGATTATATTTATAATTCTGGTCATATATAATATCTCGACCTGATAGCGCTGCCTGAGATAAATAATAAACAAATTTTTTCTGACTTAAAGAAAGATCATTAAAGCCTGGGACTTGATATCGAAGGATTTCTAAATCTGCGAAACGGTCAACTTGAACTTTGAAATTTTTCATTTCTTTATTAGACATTGAACAATCTAGATTAAAAAATAAAACCAATATTGAAATAAATATGGTTTTTATAAATTTGGCATTCATAATTAATAACCTCATTATTAAGAAGGAAAAATAAACCTATACACATATAGAAAATTAATTAATTATTATTATAAATAAATCAAAATGGAATATCCTGTATTAAAAATATTTTTTGTTATTTGGTTAGCAATGTTAGCTTTATCATTTGTTGAAGGCTACGTTGAAGGAAGAAACCCATGGCATCATCGTAAGCTAGGTTGGAAAATAAAATTGCCTGGTGGTTATTATTATCCTGCTTATCACTTTTTCTTATTTATCATTATGCTTCCATCACTAATATCACTTCCAATCATCATTATTGGATGGGATTTAAAACTATTTGGTATACTATTAAGCGCTTATTCTACAGGCCTAATTATAGAAGATTTTTTTTACTTTATTGTTAATCCAGCAGTTCGTTTCAAAGAATTTTTTACTGACTTTACAGATTATTATCCATGGGTAAAAATAGGTAATCGGAAAATTTTACCTTTGGGATACCCCATTGGAATTTTTGTATCTATTTTATCTTGGTATTATCTGTGGAGCTAAATAATAATATTTTATTAGAAGCTTGTGTTGGAACATTAGATGAGGCTTTGTTAGCTCAAGAAAAAGGAGCTAATCGCGTTGAAGTTTGTAGTCGTTTAGACTTAGATGGTTTAACACCAAATGATAATTTTGTAAAAAATTGCATTAATAATTTATCTATACCAATAAAAGTGATGGTTCGACCAAGGGCTGGAAATTTTGTTTACTCTGAAAATGAACTATTAAATATTCAACAAAAAATTATGCACTATAAATCATTAGGAGTTGGGGAAGTAGTTTTTGGTATTTTAAATAAAGACAATGAAATTGATGTTGAGGCACTAAATAAGATGGCTAAAATAGCATACCCAATGAAAGTCACCTTTCATAAAGCAATTGACAAAACAAAAGATTTATTTTCTTCACTTCAAAAAATAATGTCAATATCGGAAGTGAGCAGTGTGCTTACTTCTGGAGGAGAAAGTAATGCTCGCAATGGATACAAAATAATTAGAAAAATGATTGATATAGCTCAAGATCAAATCACAATTATTGCTGCAGGAAGTATTACTGATAAGAATATTGGTGAATTACATAATATGATTGGGGCGAAAGAATATCACGGGAAAAAAATTGTTGGTAATTTAAATTAATATATTTGCATTCCACTTGAAACTTTATCGCTATCAATAGTAATTAGTTTTAGATCTTTACCCTTTTTAGCAGCTAATAACATTCCATAGGATTCTTCACCAAATATTTTTGCGGGTTTTAAATTTGTTACAACAACAATTAAATTTCCCAATAAATCATCAGGAGAATAGTATTCTGCAATACCTGAAATAATTTGCCGCTCTTTACTCCCAACTTGAACTTGGAGTTTTAATAATTTTTTTGCTCCATCTACCTTTTCCGCAGAAATAACTTTTCCTGTTTTAAGTTCAATATCTAAAAATTCTTTAAAAGTAATAACATTAACTAAATCTGATTCTTTTTCTTGCGATTGAATTAATTTTTTTTCATTTTTCTTTAAATCTATTCGAGGAAATAATTGGTTATGCTCCTTAATCTTATTACCTGAGTTTAATTCTCCCCACTCTAAATTAGATTTTTCTGCATTAAGTGTTTTTAATACACTTAATGTTCTTTTAGGCATAATTGGTTTTAATAAATTTGAGCTAATCCGTAAAGCTTCAGATGCATTGTACAATACTTCACCCGCTTTGTTTATATCTGTTTTAACCAATTTCCATGGTGCCATATCTTCCATATATTTGTTTACACTTCTAATATATTTCAATATTTCTTCTATTGCCTCATTTACTCGCATATCATAAATAAGTTTCCAAACACGTTCTATTGCATAAATGCCGCCATCTTTAATAGCCTTACCTCTGATTGACTGATCCTCTCCTAATGGAATCCTAGAATCAAAAAACTTTTTCAACAAATTAGTAACTCTACTTAATAAATTACCAAAATCATTAGCCAAATCACTATTATAGCATTTAATAAATGATTCAAGAGTAAAACTAGCATCTTGGCCTAATACCATTTCACGCATCAGATAATATCGAACTGGATCAACTCCATATTCTTCAATTAAATCAAGGGGGTCTACAACATTTCCTAATGACTTACTCATTTTAGATTCACCACTAAGCCACCAACCGTGAGCAAAAATATTTTTTGGCAATGGAAGCTCAGCTGACATAAGCATTGTTGGCCAATAAACGGCATGTGTGGTTAAAATGTCTTTACCAATGAGATGGTAATCTGCAGGCCAATAACTATCAAATTTTTTATTGTTTGCATTGAAGCCGGGGGCAGTAATATAGTTGATTAGAGCATCAAACCATACATATGTAACATAGCTTGAATCAAATGGTAGATCTATACCCCAATTCAATCTAGTTTTAGGTCTGGAAATACACAAATCAGCTAACGGTTGATTTAAAAATCCTAAAACTTCATTTTTTCTATGCTCAGGTTGAATAAATTTTGGATTACTTTTAATATAATCAATAAGACGCTCTTGATAATTTGACATTTTAAAAAAATAATTTTTTTCTTTTAGTTTTTTGATATCTCTAAATTCACCAGATTCAGCTTCCTTGTCAGTAATAAATCTTTCTTCGGACACTGAATATAAACCTTCATAAACATCTTCATATATATCTCCAGAATCATATACCTTTTGTAGAATATTTTTAACTACAGTTTCATGACGTTTTTCTGTAGTTCGAATAAAATCATCATAATTAATATGAAGTTTTTCCCACAAATCAAGAAAACTAGGCGCCATATCATCACAATGTTCTTTAGGCTTTATATTTCGATCTTTTGCAGCTTGCTGAACTTTTTGTCCATGCTCATCAAGTCCAGTTAGAAATAAGACTTTATCACCTGCATTACGATGGAATCTTGCGATTACATCTGCTAATATTGTGGTATAAGCATGACCAATATGAGGTTTATCATTCACATAATAAATTGGCGTTGTTAAATAAAAGTTTTTCATAATATAGGTTCTAACTCTTTACCTTTTAACAATTTTTGTAATGATATGAGAAAGTTTGTTAACATCAAAGGGGTATATAAATTTCTTGATAAGGAATGTACAGACTCCTCCAATAACTTATTTATCTCATTCAAATTTGCATTAGGGTATTTCTTATTAAATTGATTTAAAGAGTTTTTTAATTCCTCTAGGTCCTCTGATTTATATATGCCAACTCTAGATCTATAAGCTTGATGGAACCACGTTTGAAGCAAATAAAACTTAAATTTGAACTCTTCCGGGTTTCTATATGCTAACATTGAAAAATTATTTATAAACTCTCTCCATCCATTTTCACTTATGTTAATTATTTGATTAACTAAATTTTTTATTTCTAATACAAAATTTTCATTACTGTTTACTAAATCAATGGCTTGACGAAAATCTCCACCAACAATCATTGCTAGTTCAATTGCTTGTTGATTTTTAACACCTTTTTCTTCTAACATAATTCTAATAGTATCTAAATCAAGAATTGGAAAAGCTATTTCTTGACACCGACTCATAATTGTTGGTAATAAAGCAGATTTCTTGTCTGTTACAAGTATAAATATTGTATTTTTTGGTGGCTCTTCTAAAATCTTAAGTAGTGCATTAGCTGATTCTCCCATTCCTTGAGAAAGTAAATGGGCATCAAAAATTATAACTATTTTTTTGTTGGAAGAATCCGTTTTCAAATAAATTGTTTTATGTAAATCCCTAATGCAGCTAATAGGTATTCGATTTGCTTTTGGTACATTGATTTTATAAAAAGGATCTTTACTCTTTAATTCTAATGATTTAGTAATATAATCAAATTCCTCCTTCTTCAATGAATCGATCGGTCCCTTATTTTTATTTGAATTAATGCCCGCTGGAAGCGGAAAAATTAATTTTAAATTTGGATGCTGAAGGCTATTAAACTGAAGACACGAATTACAGTTATTACATAAAGCATCTTTTAATTCATTACAATTGATTAATTTTGCAAATTGAATCGAAGCCCATTCCTTACCACTGCCTCTGAAACCAGTAAATACATATGCTGAACCAACACGTTGATTGGCTTTTATTTTTAATAACTTTTTCCAAATAGTTGGTTGTATATCAGAAATAATCATTTTTTCTTTAACCAATATTCTGGATTCAATTTTTTTCCTTCTCCCCATATTTCAAAATGTAATTGAGAGCCATTAATTGAGCCAGAATCTCCCATATAAGCAATAATATCCCCCTGCCTAACTTGACTGTCTTCGCTTGTTTCAACGTTGGTTACATGACTATATACCGTATAAAAACCACCGCCATGGTCAATTATTACTGTTGTCCCAAAACCTCTAATAAATGTGATTGTTGTTACAACTCCTCCTAAAACTGCACGAATTTCTGAGCCAGGTTTTCCCTTAATATCAATCCCTGGGTTTTCCGTAGTCGTTTTTAACTTTGGATTCCATTGCCTACCAAATTTAGTTATAACTCTTCCTTCTGCAGGCCAATCTAACCCACCTTTCAATTTCGGGAACTCTTTAGACTTGAGAGCTAATTGTTGCCTT
>Ga0208764_10000861_pt1 | contig 19612 bp, 17 predicted proteins | sample ETNtaG_18_FD_185762 | JGI IMG/M metagenome (GOLD analysis project Ga0208764, IMG submission 185762) | Marine microbial and viral communities from oxygen minimum zone, Eastern Pacific Ocean - ETNP201302SV91 (SPAdes) (version 2) | ecosystem: Environmental > Aquatic > Marine > Oceanic ... | reverse complement strand
GGTTATAAAAACCCGCTAACGGTTCTAATCCTTTACTGGTTTTTGGTATAACGCCATTACTATCATTATGTTTTTTTTGCCATAGTTGTTTAATAACTGTTCCGGTGATAAGCGGTAAATCACAAGATAATATCAAATTCCATTCACTACGAGTGTGTTGTAATGCTGTATATAAACCATTAAATGGTGCCCGCATATTCAATTTGTCTGTGATAAAAGGTTTATCCAGATCAATATGCTGATTCTTACCGACAACCCACCTAGAGTCAAAATTGCTACATTTTTCCCAAAGGTGATCTAAAACAGGTTTCCCATCAATTTGAACCTTCCATTTTTGGGATCCAAAGCGTTGGCTTTGGCCACCAATGAGAATGTATGCTGATGCATTGATCATAGTATAAACGATTGCTAGAGTGAATTAAATTTTCTGGTATATTGGTCAATAATTTCCAATGTGGTCGAATCAGTGTCATACACTGAATACCAGCCTTGATGTTCGTGGGGTGGATCTCCAGTGAAATCATCACCTGTGTGCCAGATCGCTTCTGGCTCGCGAGGCCGGCCCATACCGCCCCAGGCCCAGAAATTCAACCCTGCTATTGGCGACCCAGCTCCTGCTTTATCCAGGATATGAGTAAATATTTGATTGTAGTATTCATCACGTAGTGTAACAAATCCTGTGACAGCATGATCATTATTATCTCGAGATATACCAAATTCTTCTAGGACAACAGGTTTATTCAACTTTTCAGCTAATAATGCATGTTCATTTATATAAGCAGTAGCCTTTTCGATAGCAGGGGATAATGATTCTTTATCATAAGGGTCAAACCAACCCCAATTCTGTACCCACACGTGAATAGTTGTATAATCGATATAACTGCTTTCATGATCCACCAAGAAATCATTTCCTGAGGAAGGATGGGCAGTGGCGCCTTCACTGCCTATAGTGATCAGGTGGCTCGAATCCATCGATTTGATATATTTTGCTGTATTGTTGATCCACCGTGTGAAATCTTTGCGATTATTGATTCCTCGCGGTTCATTCCCAAGTTGCCATGTCATGATCGTCGGATCATCCCGGTATAATTTACCAGTATATGGATTCTCTCGTAAAATGATGAAACGTAAGTGGTTGAAAAAATCAGTAACGGCATTTTCATTCGAATAAAAGGATGCAGTGTATTCCTGATAGGATTGCCAGTCGCCATCACCGGAAATCGGCGGGTAAGGAATTTTTGAACTATCCTGCCAGGATACATATTGGGCCATACCGCCAGACCAGGGCCAGAAATTATTCATACACATGATGGCCGTCATATCCCGTTTGCCCATTTCTGACAGAAGAAAATCCAAACCATCTAATACTTCTTCATTATATTCTCCAGGAGCTATTTGTAGAGCGGGCCGCATTCGCCACGGTTCTGTATCCGGGCCTTCGCTGGCTCCCATAACGCGGAGGTTTTTAACACCAATTTTGTTTAGATGATCGAGTTCACGCAGCAATCGCTCTCTGTCTCCTCCTGGGCCCAGGGATCCAAGATTCATACCGTACCAAAAATTGGTTCCCAGGAAATAATATGGTTTACCATTTCGAAAAAAGTGTTTATCGACAACATTGATAAAATTTTGACCTTGTTCCATTGCATCTTGAGACATGAGTAATTCTCCAAAGAATATGATTATGATGAATATTGCCTTCTTCATTAATAATTCAAAATCACTATAAATCTTGAATTAATTTATTTCACTCCGACTATAATAAATACAAATTTAGATAATTTGGATATAAATTGGTTTGTGGATTTGGGGAGGCTACAATAATATTATTATTATCTAATACCCTCATAAATTGTATTAATAGCCTACATAGATGACCATCCATCCTATAGATATAACAATCCTTGTTCTATACTTGATCGCGGTTGTATCGATGGGGATTTACTTAACCACGCGCGCTTCCCAGAACCTCGACACATATTTTCTTGCTGGTAGATCAGTTCCTTGGTATATACTTGGCGTGTCAAACTCTTCATCGATGTTTGATATTACCGGAACCATGTGGCTAGTACTTATGTTCTTGGTATATGGGGTAAAGGGTGCATGGATACCATGGATTTGGCCTACTTTTAATCAAATATTTCTAATGGTCTACCTTTCCATATGGATCCGTAGATCCAACGTACTTACTGGATCTGAATGGATAACCACTCGCTTTGGTAATGGTAAGGGATCCGAACTATCAAGGATAAGTGTTTTGGTATTCGCTATGGTCAGTGTGATTGGTTTTCTGGCCTATGCATTTCAAGGGATTGGCAAGTTTGCCAGTGTATTTTTTCCATTTGATATATCCCCTGAGCTATATGCGATAACTTTTATGGGCATAACTACAATTTATGTTGTGCTTGGCGGTATGTACAGTGTCGTCTTTACAGATCTGATTCAATTTACGCTATTAACTATCGTATCGTTTGTAATTGGCTTTATTGCCTTTACCAGAGTTACGCCAGAAGCGCTCCATGCCGTCATACCGAATGGTTGGCTAGATCTGGCTTTCACCTGGGAATTGGATCTTGATTGGAACGACCTGATCCCAGCGGCCAATAACCAGATTATGGCCGATGGTTGGAATCTTTTTACCATCTTTTTCATGATGATGATATTCAAAGGTATTTTAATCAGTTTAGCGGGCCCAACACCGGGGTATGACATGCAGAGAATTTTAGCAGCAAAGACACCCCGTGAAGCAGGTCTTATGAGTGCTATTGTATCTGTTTGCCAGATTCCGCGCTGGTTTATGATCGTTGGTATTACTACTCTGGCCCTCGTTTATTTTAGTAATGATCTTATAGCTATGGGTGATAATGTGGATTTTGAATTGGTACTACCATGGGTGATCAGTGAATTTTTACCTGTTGGATTGGTGGGTTTTGTTTTAGCTGGAATGCTGGCTGCTTTTATGTCAACGTTTGATTCTACTGTCAATGCCGGCGCAGCTTATCTGGTCAACGATGTTTACAAGCGCTATTTCAACCCCAACGCACCTACGGATGTATATATTAAAGCCAGTTATATCGCTTCTTTTTTGATTGTAGCTGTTGGAATAGCCTTTGGTTTTATGTCTGAATCTGTGAATAGTGTCACTCAGTGGATTGTATCCGGGTTATTTGGCGGTTACACAGCCCCGAATATTCTTAAATGGCATTGGTGGCGCTTTAATGGTTTTGGCTATTTCTATGGCATGATTGCTGGTGTTTTGGCAGCGCTAATAATGCCCATGGCTTTACCAGAACTGTCTCCGTTGAACGCTTTCCCCTTCATTTTAATTTTATCAGGTATTGCTGGGATTAGCGGCAGTCTTATGACAGCGCCAGATGATGATAAAACACTAGAGGAATTCTATAAAAATGTACGCCCTTGGGGTTTTTGGAAACCAATCTTGAATAAAATACAATCCAGTGATCCGAATGTTAGAAAAAATGATAAATTTTACAGAGATATGTTCAATATTTTTATTGGTATGGTTTGGCAAATTAATATGGTCCTGGTACCTATATATCTACTAGTATATGAGTACACTGCTTTTACCGTATCCTTGATATTGGTGATTGGCACAACGCTTATACTCAAAAAGAATTGGTATGATAAACTCGACCCCGTATTTTGATTAACCAAGGAAACAGGATCTGTAAGAATTGAAAGACAATAAAATAGCCATTGGTATAGTAGGCTGTGGCAACATAGCTGAAACATATTTAGAACAGATCACGAATTATAATAATGTCCATTTAGTTGGACTTACAGATATTGTCTCTGAACGTGCCCAGGAACTGGCTGCTACTTACAACTGCGCAGTGTATCCCGATCTCGGGACAATGGTTGCAGATGAAAAGATCGATTTGGTGGTTAATCTTACAATTCACCATGTCCATGCGGAAATTATCGAACAAATTCTTCAAGCTGGAAAACACGTGTATACAGAAAAACCTTTAGCAATGAACTATAAGGATGCTAAACGCCTTGTTGATTTAGCCGAAAAAAAGAATTTGCGTTTGAGCAGTGCTCCAATTACCTATATGGGGGAAGCCCAGCAAACTGCAGCTCAGAAAATAGCATCAGGTATTTTAGGGAAAATCAGACTGGTATACGCCGAAATAAATCATGATAGAATTGAGACATGGCATCCAAATCCAATACCGTTTTTTGATGTGGGCGTTCTTTGGGATGTGGGTATTTATGCATTGACAGTCTGTACAGCGCTCATGGGGTCTGTCAAACGTGTCACTGGTTATGGCAAAGTGATTGTACCGACACGTAGAACATTGGGCGGAGAATCGTTCAAGGTTACTACGCCTGATTTTATTCTCGCCTTAATAGAACTCCAAAATGGTGGATTGCTGCGGTTAACCTGCAATTTTTACGCCAATGATTCCAAACAAGATCATGCAATCGAGATTCATGGAGATGGTGGTATGCTTTACTTAGGTAGTGCACATGACTATAGCGCACCTTTGGAATTTTTTGAATTGGGGGGTGAACCTTTACTTATACCACCAATCCGCGAGCCCTATGATGGCACGGAATATGCCCGCGGCCTCGAAGATCTTGCGGAAGCCATCCTGAAAAATAAACCTCACCGCGCTTCAGGGGACCATGCAGCACATATCATTGAGATCATGGAAGCTATTGACACATCAATTGCTACCAAACAAACTGTTGATGTGCATTCCAATTTTATACAACCAGAAATGATGGATTGGGTTTTCTGAAATATTAATGATCAATAAATCTTTACTATTTATTTTAATAATTACGCTATCTATTAGTTTCGCACAACAGCATAAAATGGAACATTTGATTGAAGATGAGATTGATTTGAAATATCTTTTTTTCCTACCTAAAGATTATTCTAACGCTAAAAAGACAACCTGGCCGCTCATATTATTCCTTCACGGCATGGGCGAAAGAGGTGACGATCTAGAATTAGTAAAAATACATGGTATTCCCAAGATAGTTAAGACGCAGGAAGATTTCCCATTTATAGCTATATCACCCCAATGTCCAATTGAATATGTGTGGGCGGACAAGAAAATGCTACGAGCTTTAGAGTCCTTAGTACTGAAAATAATAAAAAATTATCGTATTGATAAAACACGGGTTTATGTTACCGGATTAAGTATGGGGGGGTATGGTACCTGGGCGCTAGCTACCCGCAGACCTGATCTCTTTGCTGCGGCTGTACCTATATGTGGTGGCGGTGATCCAGCAACTGTAAATATATTGAAAAATTTGCCAATCTGGGTTTTTCATGGAGGTCTTGATAAAGTGGTATTGGCCGAAGAATCGGAGAAAATGGTTCGAGCACTGGAAAAAGCTGGGGGCAAGGTCCGTTATACATTATATCCAGAAGCGTACCATGATTCATGGACAGAAACGTATGATAATTCGGCACTGTACGATTGGATGCTAAGTAATAGAAAAACAGAAAATTAAGGAAAGACATTTATAATGAAGGTACGGGTTTTAGCCAAAATGAGATTTGGCTCGAAATATTAAATTTTAAAGGAATGAATAATATGAAGGCTTATGTATTGCGTAGACACGGGAAACCAGCAGTTTTGCAACCAACGGATGTTCTTGTACCTGAATTGAAACATGAACAAGTCAGAGTAAATATTGAATGCATTGGTTTGAACTATGCGGAAATTATGGCTCGGAAAGGTTTCTACGGCTGGGCACCACAAATGCCCTATACCTTGGGTATGGAAGCTTATGGCAGCATTGAGGCCATCGGGGACGGTGTGTCAACTAGAGCGGTAGGTGACAAGGTTATCATTGGTACACAGTACGGTTGCTATGCAGAAAAATTTGTCGGCCACTGGCAAACTACGGCCCCGGCGATCGAACAATTTACGCCTGAAGAAAATGCAGCATATTTTGTCAATTTTTCCACAGCCTGGGTCGGTTTATTTGAAATGGCAAAACTTTTAGAAGGTGAATCTGTATTGATTCAGGCTGCTGCTGGCGGTGTTGGAACTGCTGCGATGCAGATGGCCAAAGCCTTGGGCTGCACCGTTTATGGAACTGTAAGTAATCTGGAAAAGGCTAGAATGGTCCAGGATTTGGGAATTGACCATGCTATCAACTATATGGAGGAGGACTTTGAAGAATCAGTAATGAAATTAACAAATGGTCAAGGTGTAGACGTTATTCAGGAAATGGTTGGGGGAGATGTATTTAATAAGAGTGTCCGAGTACTTAAGCCTTTGGGCCGGATCATTGTAATGGGTTATGCCAGTATGGATCTAAAGAAGTGGAATCCAATCTCGTGGTATAAAACCTGGAAGGGTGTACCAAAAGCAAACCTTATGGATATGTCCAAACGTGTATATAGCATGATGGCATTCCATTTGGGTTACCTCATGAAAGATGAGGCAATTATAGATCGCATTATTCAAGGATCATCTGAATTTGTTATCAAACATAATCTACGCCCAGTAGTCGGACAGACTTTTTCTTTTGATGAAATACCTAAAGCCCATGAATTGATGGAATCAAGAAAGAGCATGGGTAAGATCGTTATTACAGTCTAGTTTATTTTTATGAAGGATTACGATTATATTGTAATTGGTTCAGGATTTGGGGGATCTGTAGCTGCTCTTCGTCTTGCCGAAAAAGGTTACAAAGTCGCTGTGATTGAACAAGGAAAGCGTTATCGGTCAAAAGAATTTCCAAAAACCAACTGGAATTTTCGAAAATATTTCTGGATACCTAAAATCGGTTTTTATGGAATTCAGGCACTTACATTATTAAAAGATGTTTTTATTCTGCATGGTACGGGTGTAGGAGGCGGTAGTTTAGTTTATGCCAATAATCTCCTAATACCGCCCGATGAGGCATTCGACAATCCAGCATGGGGCGGACGGGATTGGAAAGAAAAACTTTCACCATTTTATGAAAAAGCTAAAATAATGCTTGGAGTCACTAAGAGCGAGGTAATTACCCATGCCGATAAATTGCTGAAGGAATGTGCTGATGATGCTGGTGTTGGAGATACATTCCACGTCAATGATGTCGGTGTTTATTTTGGTGAACCAGGAGTGACGGTTTCCGACCCTTATTTTGATGGCGAGGGTCCGGATCGAACCGGCTGTATTCTGTGTGGTGGTTGTATGGTCGGTTGCAGGCACGGTGCAAAAAATACACTGGATATGAACTACCTTTTCTTAGCAGAAAATCTTGGTGTGGATATAATACCGGAAACAAAGGTGGTGGATGTACAACCCAATGGCTCAGAGAATTATATACTTGTTACTAGGAAAGTTACGGGTATGGTAAAAAGAAAAAATATATACCATGCCGGTGGGGTAGTCTTTTCCGGCGGTGTGATGGGAACAGTGAAATTACTGCACCGTTGCAAATCGAAAGGCTCTTTACCAAATATTTCAAACCAATTAGGAAATTTTATCCGCACAAATAGCGAAGCTATACAGGGAGTTATAGCAAAAGGAAAAGATGTTGATTATTCTAAGGGTATTGCCATTACTTCGGGTATTCATCCTGATGAGAATACCCATATTGAAACTTGCCGCTACGGTAAAGGACAAGGCGCTATGTCTCTTTTAGCAACATTATTAGTGGATAAGCATGATTATGTTCCTCGACCAATCTTATGGTTGTGGAATATTGTTCGCCATCCACTCGTTTTTTTGCGTAGCATTAACCCCGTGGGGGTGTCTGAAAAATCTACATACGTTCTAGTTATGCAGACGATAAGTAATTATATGCGTTTCGATTACAAACGCCGCTGGTGGCGCCTTGGTAAAAGGTCGATGAACTCTAATTGCGATACAGACCAGAAAGTACCAGCATATATTCCCGTAGCGAATGAATATACCAGACGCCTTGCTGAGAAGGTAGATGGTGATCCAGCTGCCAGCATTACAGAAATATTTTTAAATACGTCAACAACAGCCCATATTATGGGAGGGTGCGTAATGGCCGATAGTCCAGAAAATGGTGTGATCGATTATAAAGGCCAGATCTTTCACTATAAGAATCTTTATGTGGCAGATGGTTCAGTCATTCCAGCAAATCTGGGTGTAAACCCAAGTCTAACAATAACAGCCATGGCAGAATATATTTTGGACCAGGTTCCAGAAAAAATTTAATCCTTTAATTACTTTGATAATTAATACACTATAATGACATCGTTGGCTGATTATTGTGGTCCTGGTACCGTAATATCGGATGAGTTCATGCCTGTTGCTGCGGATGTATCATTGCTAGTCTTCTTCCTAAAATTCGGTTACTACTTTTAGCGGTTTGAAAGAGTAATACCGTTTGCGATCCTATATATACCCATTGATTAAAATATTAATCTTATTAATACTGCCTAATATTTATGCGCAGGACGATGATACTAGTACAGAAATTGAAGTCAAATTAATAGTTGAATCAAAATATGAGTTTCATAATCGCTTTGGAGAATATCTTGAAATACTGCAATACCAAATAAAAACAAACTTTGATAAACTTGGTAAAGTGACCTCAATCATACATTATGGTGGAGAAGGTAAATTGCAGCGTAAAGATATTTACTATTATAACAATGATGGTTTTCCGGTTGAATTATCTAGTTATGGTCCAGATGGACTATTAGCATGGAAAAACATATTTACATATAATGAGCATAACAAAATAACCCAAGAAGCTTCATATGATCCGGATGGTTCACTTGCTTGGGAAGACAAATATAAATATGATAAAAATGATCATCTTTTAGAGAAGGTTTCATATTTAGTAGAGGACAAAAAAGAATATGTCAGTCGGACTTTTCGTTATAACTCACAGAATCAATTAGCAAAAGAGACTTCTTATTATCCTGATGGCAAACGCAGCAGTGATTTTATTTATACGTATGATTTTGATAGTAAACTATTAGAAGAAAAGTTTTATGACTATTACAAAAAGCTTACCCTTAAAGATAAATATAAATATGATCGAAAAGATAATCTGAAAGAATGGATACTAATCAATAAAGATGGGAAGTTGGTCAATAATTACGAGGGCATCGCCGAAAAATCTTACCAGTATAATAGGAAAAATAATATAATTGGTATAGAAATGAAGAATGACCAAGGTAATATAGTGAAGAAGGAAATATTCCAATATGGGAAGGATGAACGGTTACTTAAGTCCGTTAAATTTTATGTGAAATTTATATTTGGCAAGATCCATGAAATACCTATAGAAAAGACCACATTTCAGTATGAGCGGTGGTAATTTTTACTATGCGCAGCAAGTCCTTTTATTGTTTAATTCTGTTGCTAATCTTGATCAGTTGCTCTGATAATTCACCAGGGATAAAAAAGGTCATTGTAAAGGATAATTCCGCTAGACTTGTTGATAATCCTAAAACAAAATCTCCCATAACTTTTATACCGTTTGGCACTGAATTGGAGGTATTAAAAATAAAGGATGTAAAGAAAGGCTTGTTCAATACGACCTGGTTTCAGGTGCCTTACGAAGATACTGTGGGTTGGATTAATATGTTTTTTGTTACAGTTGATTCTAATGCTACTGTAGATGAAATGATAAAACTTGCAAATCGCAATCAATCTGATGCAGACAAGGATGTTGGTAATGAGGATTATGCCGAAGATTATGAAACTTTTGATTATGAAGAATATTATGAAGATGACGAAATTACCCAGAATTCGGGTGTATTGACTGCAGATCAGCGTAATGTTGATCAAGGTGTTGGATCTGGTGACGCAAAAGCCCCCACTGTATTATCATCCGGTAGGTTGTACACTGTACAAATTACATCTGGTAAAAATCTTGCAGCCGCGAATGAATTGGTCCAAAATGCAAAAAATGCCGGTATAGATGCATATATCCAACAAGGTTATGTAGATAATAGCGGTACATTGTGGTATCGTGTGCGGGCAGGAAAATATACATCCATAGATATAGCCAAGATTGCCGCTGGTGAAATAAATGAAAAGATGAATACAAATTCCTGGGTGGATAATTTCCGGGATGATGAATTGGTAAAGCAGGAATTGATCCCAGCGATAAATGAACCGTTGGAATCCTTGCCCATGTATAGCGTTATTGATCCATGGTTGAAAGAAAATATTTCAAATTCTGGTTCCATAAAGTATATTAAATGGTATGACCCATATATCAGGGGCAATTTCCATCTACAGCGAGTTCGCTATAGTATATTAATAAATCAAGACGAATTGTTTATCGATGAACGCGAGTTCAAATTTTGGGATGAAAAGCTCTACTCAGTTTTTGATAATCAAGGTACTCAACTGCAGTAAAGCTGTCCAATTTATTTGTTTAGTTAGTTGATGGCTTACATCACTTATCGTTATAACAACCTTTTCTATAATTAATATTGTTTGATTCTACAAAGTGAAATTTTCTATAATTTTATTTTCAATGGTGACATTTGCGGTAACTGAGGTTCGTGTAAATATTGATAGTCTAGTGATCCGAGAAGATCTTGATACTAAAGGTCGGAGGTATTTACCAAAAACAAAAATACCATTTCAGGGAATGGTATATAGTGAATATTCTAATGGACAGGTAGAATTTGAAGGACCAATCGAATCTGGTTTACAGCATGGAATATGGGTGTGGTGGTATCCAACCGGTGAAAAAAAATCAGAAATTATTTTTTCAAACCATTTAAAGCATGGCCATGGTCGATCTTATTTTGAATCTGGAAATTTGAATGAATCAGGTAGTTATTTAGAAGATAAAAAGGAAGGCCTCTGGACACAATATTATGAATCAGGTAAGAAATTGTCTGAGACAAATTATAAAAACGATAAATTACATGGTCGGTTGACAATTTGGCACGAGAATGGCAGGAAAAAAAAGGAAGTATTTTATACCAGGGGAAAAAAGCACCAATGGGAGCTCGGTTGGTATGCAGATGGCAGTCATCGTCTAAAATTATTCTGGTACCTCGGATTGCAAAGAGGCCAACAAATAGCCTGGTACAATAACGGTCAAAAAGAATATCATTACACATTTGATAATGGCGCCTGGGTGGGTGATATTAATGAATGGTATGAGAATGGTGGCCAGAGAATAAAAGGATCTTTTGTCAATGGTAAACAATCTGGAACATGGATTTGGTATTTTCCAAATGGTAATTATGCATTGGAAGGTGAATATACTGATGGTTTTCCTACAGGTTATTGGCGATCATATTCTGAAGATGGTTTAATGATATATAATGAAGAGGAATATGGCATCTGGGTGGAGGATGAACTGAAATGGTGGAAAGAAGATTATGCTGGTACTGCGAACCCTGAAGATATGCCTGTTATCCAATATTAATAAATAAAAGGAACATAAGGCTTATGAGTAATATTGTTATTAAACAACTTTCCAACAATGAAATAGAGAATATGGGTATTATAAACTGGCCCATTTGGACCAGTGAAGTCTCAGAATTTCCGTGGAAATATGACGTGGAAGAATCTTGTCTAATTTTAGAAGGGGAAGTGTCTGTGACTGCTGGTTCGGATTCAGTGGAAATTAAATCGGGGGATTTTGTTATTTTTCCGAAAGGATTATCATGTGTCTGGAAGGTTACTAAGCCAATCAGGAAACATTACAAATTTGGTGAATGACTAAAATAGTAATGGCTACATAATAATTTATGCGTGAATCTGTCTCACAATATCTAAAAACGTACGATCCCTTTGTATTATTTGGATTAAGTCATATTGGGGCGATTATAGTAGCGTTAATCCTAGTTATTTTTCTACCCATTTACGCCCGAAAGAAATTATCCGAGAGACAACAGCACTTAGTGGGAAGTGCGATTGGTTATTTTGTGATGAGTAGTTACTTGATATGGGTAATCTTGGAATTAATCGCTGGTACATTTGATGTAAAATTACATTTACCAATTCACCTCTGCCGATTGGCCAATTTACTGATCCCATTGGTAATGGTTAGACGAAGCTATTTTTTCTATGAAATACTATATTTCTGGGGTCTCTCTGGCATGTTTCAGGCTATCATTACCCCTGATATTGCTGCCGGATTTCCCCATTTTCAATACTGGCGGTTTTGGTTTGCTCATCATGGAATGATTTTAGCTTTGGTTTATGCCACCGTTGTATATGATATGCGACCAACAATCGCAAGTGTCTGGAAAGCAATGCTGGCTATGAATATATTCTTAATCTTTGCAATAATAGCCAACCTTTTGCTTGATGCGAATTATTTCTGGATCTGCGGAAAACCTGTTAACGAATTAGGAGAACATGTGCCGAGTTTATTGGATTATTTGGGACCATGGCCATGGTATATTCTTGCAGCTGAATTTGTTGCCTTAGCACATTTCTTGGTAGCTTTTGTACCATTTATTTTTTTAAATAGAGGCAAAAGAACAATAGGAACGGGAGTTTCAAATGATATGCTCTAATAGTGGTAGTTAAATATCACAAAAATAAACTGAGAAATATGATATGAAGTCACTTACTTTTATTTTATTAATATCTATTATGTGCTTACCGGCACAGGATATGGATCGTCTTTTTTGGAATGGTAGTGATTGGCGCCGGCTAGAGAAATTTGCAGATTATGATCTAGAACTGACTTACATGATGAAGATAGCCTATATTAATGGCGTATTAGATAGTAGGTTATTTTATTACCTGAAAGCATGGACAATGGAACAAGCGTTTGCCGATAGTTTGTATGCCGAAACAGTTGATTATCTTACCCCCAGAGAATTAGTAAAAGTTCTTGATAATTTTTATGCTGATCCAATCAATGGTTATATTCCTCTACCTTCAGCAATAATTATCTCTAATATGTTTGGTGAACGAATTCCAATGAATAAGATTGATGATTACATACGTCATTCCAAAGATTGGATTAACCGAATGATCCTCGAAAAAAAACAGTAATGTAAACCATGGTTTCCCGCCTGTTAATTGTAGTGGGATTTGCTTTTGTAATGCTATGTGGTCAGAGGCAAAACCGCGTCTTTTGGGATGGCAGCGATTGGAACCGCATAGCGATCCAGATGAATCAAGAATCTGAATCGATTTACCGTGTAAAAGCGGCCCATATTAATGGACTATTAGATGGAAGATTTTATTTTTATTTAAAAGCCTGGGAAGTAGAGCCAGTTTTGGCAGAAGGTGCTTACGATGATCCGCTGGATCTTTTGCTACACAAAGAATTGATTAAAGCACTGGATAAATTTTATTCTGACCCAAAACACAATACTATTCCAGTTATTTCAGCGATTATAATTGCTAACATGCGTGTTGGTGGCATTTCTGAACCAGTTGTATACCGATATATTGAAGAAACGAGGTTTTGGGCTAATAGTATGAAAGCGGATATTGATTCAATGTCAGTTGAAATTCTTGCGGCAAAACTCGATAAACATTTATCAAAGCCGTTTGATATAAGTGAAAAATATGGTCGTGGACCAGATTATGAACGCAAGCGTGTGGTGTTAAAGCCTAAGTACGTTGAATCGGAAGATAAAGGTGATAAAGGAACAGCTTGGTATACGGCATTTCTCCAAGGTTGGAAATTTGGTCTAACAGGCGGGACTAATCGGTGGAGTTCAAGTGACAGCGCTGTGTCATCTGGTTCAGGTTATAATTTTGTAATAAAAACGCCGTTGCATTTTGCGACAGAAAACTTCGAAACTCGCGTTCGCTTGGAAATAGGTGGAATAAAATTTTCAACCGATTTGACTGGCAGGCAGACTGCCGCATATGTCCAATTAGGATTAGGTGATTCAACAATTCCAATAATAAACCGAATGATGTTAGAAATTGGAATGGGGTCCACATTAGGCAACACTTCTTTCAGTAGCGGGTTATTGATTACACTAAGGAAGAAGAGGCTAGATCTGATTACTCGTTATGTATCTGCAAGTTCTACTGTAGGGACGAATTTACCACCCAATTGGATATCTATTTCAATGGGGTTTAATTTTTAATCGACTCTGTAGAAACCAATGGATGGATGGTATGTATAGACACGGTAGTCATTTGGGAATCGTACTTTAGCAATATAAAATTCAAAGCGGTCAGGTTGCCGCCGATTTAGTGGAAAAACTTTATCTTTAGACACTGAATTTTTCGGTTGCAAGGCACCATCCGCAGGTTCTAAAAAAGTGATCCGCTTTTCAGATAATATATCACCTTTACTATTGATGCGTAATAGAAAACCATCAAGTTTGCTGATATTTCGTTGTGAATTATTATTTATTTGAATGACGATGCGGATCTGCTTATCATTCATTATACGTTGTCTAATATCGACCGCCAAAAGATCTTTTGGCTCATCGCTATAAAGGACAGAAAGGAATACGCAGAATAACAGTATATTCATATGTAAACTTCGCCAGCGTACGAGAAAAACAAAAGGAAAACTAATCATAGGGAACCAAATATTTTACGTAACCGTATTATTAAAACAATTATTTCTTACCGCACATGACAGAAACTGAATTCCGTAAAATATTGAACAAACTTGATGGTTATTTTATCCCACGCCAGATCGGATCAAGGGGTAAAGAATGGATCACGGCTGGATCTTTATTAGGTGAAACAAGTATTGCTGATATAAAACGAATCCTTATTAAAGAGCCAATTAGCTGTCATTTTAGTGAATTGGGGGATGATATTCGAATTCATGTATCCAACTATGATAACGTGATTTTACGAATACCAAATATTTCCAAGACCCATCTGATTTTATTCCTTTTAACAGTAATAACAACATTAATGGCTGGCGCTGTAATGCAAGGTGGACAACCATTAACAAATCCAGCAGAAATTCTAATAGGTATTCCTTTTTCACTGACTTTATTGCTGATATTAGGTTGCCATGAATTTGGTCATTATTATTATGCTCACAAGCATAAAGTAGATGCTACACTGCCTTACTTTTTACCGGCACCGCCGTTTCTATTTATTATTGGAACTTTTGGTGCATTTATTAAAATAAAATCCCCCATCTATAAGAAAGATGCATTATTGCAAATTGGTGCTGCTGGCCCCATAGCCGGTTTTGTTATTGCTGTACCGGCTTTAATAATTGGTCTCATTTTATCAGAGGTCATCGCAATTGATGGGGGAGAAGCAGGCATCATTCTAGGTGATTCTCTGCTTATGAAATTTCTCACTATAATGGTTTTTCCAAATCTGGCTGATGGACAGGATGTTCTACTCCATCCCATAGCATTCGCCGGTTGGATTGGACTATTAGTGACCATGCTCAATTTGTTGCCGATTGGTCAGTTGGATGGTGGACATATTGCTTATGCAATGTTTGGTGAGCGTCAAGGATTGATAGGTAGCATTTCGCTTTTGGCTTTACTGCCCCTTAGTTTATTATCGCTAAATTGGTTGGTATGGGGTATCTTAATTATTGTTTTAATGCGCACAGCCAAACATCCACCTATACAGGATAAACATACACCTTTATCCAGAGAAAATCAGCTGGTGGGGTATGCTTGTCTGGTAATATTTATATTATGTTTTATTCCTACCCCTTTTCAAATTTAATATGAATCGATTAACAATCCTTTTCATCCAATTGGGGTTGTTATTTGGACAAGCCAGAATAGGTGAGTGGCAAGCGTATACTGCACCCCTCCATATAAATGATATTACTGGTTTTGAACAGCAAGTTATATGTGGGACCAATGGTGGTTTACTTATATATGGTCAGGATAAAAATACCTTTAATACATTAACAGTTATTGATCAACTTGCAGGCACGGGTATAAATGTGGTTGAAATTGGCCAGGACGGTTATTTATGGATTGGTGGTGTGAGTCCAAATGGTTTTGTTCAGGTTTACGATCTTAAGTCGAAAAATAGTATAGCAGAATTTGATTTTGGTTTAACTGAGGTTATTGATATATCTATAGCAGACTCTATATGTTTTGTTGCGTTTCTAGAAAATCAAGACTGGGGACTAATGGAATTTATTTATCGTGATGAAAGCTGGATTTATCGTGATGTGTATCGTAATTGGCCGATGGATTTTGGATCAATTAATGCAATAGAGATCTGGATGGATGATATTATGGTGGCCACAGAGAAAGGATTATTTGTTGGTGATTGGCGGGGATCAAATTTGAAAGACCCAACAAGTTGGGGACAGCCATATACTTCACTAACTGGTAATATTAGCAGCCTACATAACAATGGCAGTAACATATTATTGGTCCATGAAAAAAATGTATACCATTTAACACCAAATACGTCAACTCCATTGACTTTACTTTGGGATTATTTTTCCGATACAGATCAATTCATTGATATAACCCAGGACTCAGATGGATTCCTATGGGGTATACTTGACTGGAAATTCATGAAATTGGATGATACCGCAATTGAATGGCAACTTAATGTGAATTCCAATTATTCATTTACTTGTTTAACCAAAATGCTTGATGGTCAAATAATTGCCGGGTCAGAGATGGGTATTGCTCTGATTGATAAAGACGCTCAAACACTAACCCGAGAAATACCGAACGCACCTTTGACAAACCAGATATCTGCATTAACTGTATTGAATGATGGTCGGCTTGTGGCCGGTTCAAAGCATGGCCTTTCTATTAAAGAGTCTTGGGGTTGGCGAAATATTTCTGAATCTGATGAGATAATTCTTACACCAACTTATAATGAATTACGATTCGCTGTAGATTATATACCCGTTAATTTTGGCGGGTTTGTAGCTGATATGGAACAGGGGCCAGATGGTCTACTATATTGCGCCATCCGTGGAACGTACCCTGAACCACGTCGCCATGGAGGCGGTATAATTATAATAGATATAGATAATCCTCAGAATTTTAGTTTGATAGATACTTCAGTATTGGATTATTACGCCGATGAATATATGATTGTAAAAGATCTTGAATTTGATCCCTCTGGTATCCTTTGGGGAGCAAACGCTTATGCTACAACACGAGGAAATCCGATTACATTACGAAATGCAAATAATACCTGGGGATCTTTTAGTGTAACTAACTCTGGAAATATCCTAAGCTATACACCAAATACTATTGGGTTTGATTCATTCGGTCGTATTTGGATTGGTTCATTTGAGGACGATTTGAATACATCACCGGCGCGGAATGGTGGATTGGTATATCTGGATTATGAGGGAAGTGTAATCAATCCTACCAGCACAGAATGGGGTTCAATTGATATCAACCCTGGATATACTAATAATACTGTATGGTCATTAGCGATTAATGATGAAGATATTCTATATGCACTTACCCCTATTGGTTTGTTGCAATTGACTTTACAATTCTCAAATGCCGATCCTGTTAAAAAATATGGTTATGTATATTTTCCAAATATTTCTTATGGTAAAGGATCAAAGATTCAGATTGATTCGAGAAATAATGTTTGGACTGCCTCGCCAACGCAAGGTGTTCATATTCTAACATCAGGATCAACGTATTGGCCGGACATAAATGGTTATAAACAAGATAATAGCCAATTGCTCTCGAATGAAGTGGCTGATATTGCGTTTAATAATGATGAAGGTTTAGCCTATATCGCGACCAGTCAGGGAATTAGTGTATTGCGTATACCTTTTGCAGTCCAGAAAGATAACTACAAGAAAACGCGAGTGTTCCCTAGTCCATATCATCTACCCAGTAATTCGCCATTAGTAATTGATGGCTTAATGGATGAGAGTACCTGTAAGATAATGACGGTTACTGGTAGAGTGATCCGTACTCTTTCGGTTAATAGTCCAGGGGTAAATGGTTATCAGGCCAATTGGGATGGAAAAGACAGTAAGGGTATATGGGTTGATACAGGCGTTTACCTAATAGGCATTTATAGGGATGGAGGAGAGTTTGGCTTCGAAAAAATTGCTGTAATACAGCATTAAGTATGAATTATTATTATTATTGCTCAATAAACTCCGGCATTAAACCAAAGTCCTGCTCTAATTCATCGGCAATTTTTCGAATCAATTGTTTACGCTCAGCATAAGGTATAAATGCACTTTTCATTGCCATAATTATCATTTCCCTAAAATCATGCAGCTTGAACCCGAATAATTTATGCGCGAGCAAAAACTCCTTTGTCAGGGTGGTACCAGACATTAATCGATTATCTGTATTTATTGTAACTCGAATTCCCTGGTCATAATAATATTTCAAAGGATGATATTTTAGAGATCGAATGGATCTTGTCTGCCAGTTAGACGTCAAACAAATTTCAAGAGTGATGCGATGGTCATTCACATAGTTCATTAGGTCTTTATTTTCCTTAAGTCGTGTACCATGACCAATCCGGTGTGCGCCACAATGGTGAATTGCTTGATGTATTGAACTAGGTCCATAAGCCTCTCCGGCATGTATTGTAGCATTGATATTATTATTCAAAATCATGTAGAAAGCTTCCTGGTGGTCTTTTGCTGGAAAATTTTCTTCTGCACCTGCTAGATCAAACCCGACAACACCTTTATTTTTATACCGCACGGTTAGGTCAGCAAGCTTCAATGATGTCGCAGCGGATATGTTACGTATTCCGCAAACGATAATGCCAGACTTTACACCAAAATCATTTTGACCACGCTTCAATCCACTTCGAACTGCTTCAACAGACTCACCCATGGTCATTCCTTTTCCTGTGTGTAATATGGGTGAGTAACGGATTTCTATGTAGCGTACATTTTCCTTGGCCACGTCTTCAATTAATTCATATGCAGTTCGGCTGAGCGCCTGAGGTGTTTGCATGACGCTAAGTGTTATATCAAATCGTTTTATATAGTCTTCCAAGGATCCTCGAGTTTTACCAATAACCAATAGCTTAGATAATTCATAAGAACTGGAAGTCGTCAGAGTAACCTTATCTTTTTTGGCCAAATCTAGAATTGTTGGTACACGCAAAGAACCGTCAAGATGGCAGTGGAGTTCAACCTTAGGTAACCGTTTCAGTAGAGCGTGAGTTATTTTCATTTATCTTTTCTGCTAATAATAAATAGCCAATAACACACCCCACCTATTAATAAAACACCTGGCCAAGGGCCAAAAGGTGCTTTGTTAAAGACTGAATAATCAGTAGATAGGTTTAATTCATATAATTCGTTCAGCAATAAAGGAAATGCTAGCATTATTCCTATTAATGCTTCTCCAGTAATTAGACCAGAAGCAAACAATAATCCATTTTGATTTATGTCATCTTCGCCATGCATTGCTGTTTTTCCGCTAGTTAAATAAGAAATAAGTCCACCAATAAATATCGGTGTAACTAAATGAAATGGTAAGTATAACCCAACAGCTACAGCTAGAACTGGTGTTCGGAAAGTTGAACCACGTTTTTCAAGAGTTTTATCTAATATGATTATTGCCGTTGCTAGTAATCCTCCCATTATAATCAAGTTCCAAGGAAGATTTTGTTCAAAAACACCTTTGGCAATATTTGCCATGAGACTGGCTTGAGGTGCTTCTAAGGTATTTCCTTGCATCTCAATAGGTAGGTGATTATCCGATGCAATTCCATAGCGTTGATGGAGCATCCAAAGAACAGGCATCATAACAAATGAACTCGATAAAACTCCT
>Ga0208764_10000859_pt1 | contig 19626 bp, 18 predicted proteins | sample ETNtaG_18_FD_185762 | JGI IMG/M metagenome (GOLD analysis project Ga0208764, IMG submission 185762) | Marine microbial and viral communities from oxygen minimum zone, Eastern Pacific Ocean - ETNP201302SV91 (SPAdes) (version 2) | ecosystem: Environmental > Aquatic > Marine > Oceanic ... | reverse complement strand
GTCATCAATTGTATCTTTTGCCCTATCTTCAATCCATTTCTTCCATTCATTAATTGTATCTTTAGTTTCTAATAACTTTTGACCTGTTAATTTTTCTCTCACTATAAAACTAAGTGCTTCAATAAAATTATCATCATCCTCTTTTTTTAAATAACCTAATTCTTTTCTTTTCAGCCTAGCTTTTTCCATTTGGCCTAAATTTTTTGCTACCCCAGCCATTTGTTTTGCACCTATAGCTTCGCATCTTATTTTTTCCAAAGAATTAAAAATATTTTTCGCTTTTTGTCCTTGGGGAAGATATTTTTGTGCAATTTCGCCTTTATGATTGGCAATAAATAATGCAATAGAATCAGCTTCACCCCTTAATGAATTTAATTGTGTTTTCGTCATGCTTTTATTAGGTAATGGTAATCTTGCTTTAAGACCATTCAGAGAGCCAGTTTCAGCGCCAAAACTTACTGTTAACTCATCTTCTTTTGAAATTGAGCGCATAGCCATAGTGAGTGCTCTTTTAAATTCATCGAGATCATATTGTTTATTTGGTGGCATTCTCTTCTTCTTTAGGTGAAGATTCGAAGTCTGTTAGTTCTTCTCCAAAACATCTTTGATAGAATTCAGCGATAGTATGTCTTTCTAGTTCGTCGCATTTGTTTAAAAAGGTGAGTTTAAAACTTAAACCTAAATCATTAAAAATTTCAGAATTTTGAGCCCATGTTAAAACTGTTCTTGGACTCATAACGGTTGAAATATCTCCGTTAACAAAACTATTTCTTGTTAAGTCTGCAACTCTAATCATTTTAGAAATAATTTCTTTTCCGTTTTTATTGTTAAAGGATTTTGCTTTTGCGGATACGATAGTTAATTCATCTTCATGAGGAAGATAATTTAAAGCACTAACTATTGACCATCTATCCATCTGTCCCTGGTTAATTTGTTGAGTGCCATGATATAATCCTGATGTATCTCCAAGACCTACTGTATTAGTTGTTGAAAAAAGTCGAAAAAATGGATGAGGTCTAATTATTCTATTCTGATCTAATAAAGTTAACTTTCCTGATATTTCAAGTATTCTTTGAATAACAAACATTACATCAGGTCTACCTGCATCATATTCATCAAAAACTAAAGCAACTGGATTTTGAATTGCCCAAGGAAGAAGGCCTTCTCTAAATTCAGTTATTTGCTTGCCATCTTTTAAGACAATCATATCTTTACCAATAAGGTCTATTCTACTTATATGGCTATCTAAATTTATTCTTATACAAGGCCAATTTAACTTAGCTGCTACTTGCTCTATATGAGTAGACTTTCCTGTCCCATGATAACCTTGAATCATTACCCTGCGATCATGTTTAAAGCCTGCTAATATTGAAAGCGTAGTCTCTGCATTAAACAAATAATCGTCATCAACATCTGGAACATAATCATTTTTTTTCTTAAAGGCAGGAATAGTCATGTCAGAATCTATACCAAAAGTTTTCTTAACAGAAATTTCTTTATCTGGCTCACCTATATCCAATTCAGCGGTTGTATCAGTACTCATAAAATTTTCCTTTTATCTAATTTATATGTGTTTTAGCAGAATTAAAAAAAAAGTTAACATAAACCTGAAGATTTTAATTTATTATATGCATTTATTACAAGCTTCAGTCTTTCCTCATTATTCTTATCTTTTCCATTAACATCTGGATGAAGGTTTTTAACTAATTCCTTAAATTTTGATTGAATTTCACTTTTTGAAGGCCTGCCACTTAAACCAAGTTCTTTGATAGCGTTATCAGTTGAATTAGATGATCTCCTATTTAAATTTTTAGAATTGTTCTTTTCTTGTTCAAAAAACCCAAAAGGATCACTAAATTTACCTTTTTCGCCAAAATTAGAATATTTTTTTTGATCTGCAGCGCTATTAGAGCTCATTTTCCAGGTTGGTCTATGTCCTGTCATTGATGAAGTTTGAAAATCAATTATTTCATCTTCTGACATATCAGCAAAAAAATTATAACTCTTGTTAAATAATTTTATATGATCAATACAATAGTAATTTATTTTACCATTTTTATTTTTTGCAACATAATCACCTGATTCATTGCAACCTATACTTTCACAGTTTCTAACTTTAGTCTTTTTTGTCTTTTTAGATCTTATTTCATCAAAATATTTAGAATTTAGCTTCATTAAATTTTCCAAATGTGAATTACTGTTATAGAATAACTTAAATTTTTAATAAAAACCACATTGCTTTAAATGAATAATGTAGAAGAAAATATTGTTTTAAAGATAGAAAAAGAATTAAATCCTTCTGTTTTAGAGGTAGAAGATCAATCCCATATGCATGCGAATCATAATCCTAATGCAAAAAATGGTGGAACACATTTTAAAGTAAAGATTGTATCAAATGTTTTTAAAGGAAAGTCTAAAATTGAAATGCACAGAATTGTTAATAATATTTTAGAAAAGGAATTTAATGAAGGATTACATGCTTTAACTCTAATCTTAAGTGATGTAAAATAAGAACAATAAAACTATCATAATAGGAGATTAATTAGATGTTAATTTTTAGAAACATAATTTTTATTTTTACTTTAGTAGTATTTTTTAATCCAATAATTGCTCAAGATAATAATCCAGCCAATCAGGATATAGAAGAAATAGTCGTAACGGGTTCTTATTTAAAAACTAGCGCTACTGATGGAGCTTCCCCAATCGATGTGGTTGATAGGGAGGAAATTGAGAATTTTGGAGCAACTACTGTAGCTGATATTACTAGAAATCTTGCTTCTAACAGTGGTTCAGAAAATGTACCTGATTCATTTACATCTGGCGCCACTCAAGGGACATCTAATGTAAATTTAAGAGGATTAGGTTTATCTTCAACTTTAGTTTTATTTGACGGTAGAAGGCAGACTGTTGCAGGAGCTACTGCTAATGATGGAAGTGTTTTTGTAAATACATCAATTATACCTGTAATTGCTATAGAAAGAGTTGAAGTCTTGAAAGAGGGTGCAGCTTCTGTTTATGGCTCTGATGCTGTTGCTGGTGTTGTAAATTATATTTTTAGAAGGGATTTTACAGGACTTGAAGTTGGTTACAACCATCAGTTTTCTGATATAGGCAGCCAAGAGGATGATAGATTTAGTATTATATTCGGAACTGAATTTGATAATACAAATATTGTTTTTGCAGCAGATATGCTTGAAAGATCTCCTATGTCGAGTGCTCTAAGACCAGAATCGACACAGTTAGGAATAAGTGGTTTAGGTAATAGTTTTCTATTATTTGGCCCTTCAAATGTTGCATCAGGTCCATATGCTGGATCATATACTCCTTTTACTAATGTGCCAGATGCCAATTGTGTAGAGAATAAAGGTTTTCTTATACCGCAAGCAAGTGGATCAAGATGTGGATTCTTATATGGTCCTAGATTTAATATAGTTAATGATGAAAAACATCAGAATATGTATGGATCAATTAAAAGTAGTTTAGCAAATGGAATTGAGGTTAATGCTGACATACTTTATTCAAGTATAAAAGTTAATGATAATCCTCAATCTCCTTCTTATCCTGCTCTTTCATACTTAAGTCCTTCCAAAGCAATTTTACCAGGTCAGGCAGGTAACCCTTTTGGCGTACCTCTTTTATGGTTAGGAAGACCTTTAGGGTCAGCCTTTCCATCACCTAATGCCCCAAGGGACATTGAAAACTTAAGGTTATCTTTTGGGCTTACAGGCACCATGGGTGGCTTTGATTGGGATTTCCGTTATACAAGAAGTGAAACTGAACATTACTTTAGTCAACCCGATACTAGTACTACTAGATTTAGTGCAGCGATAAGAGGGGAAGGTGGAACTAGCGGTACAGACAGTTGGAATCTTTTTGATCCTTCAGCAAATTCTGCCTCACTAAGAGAGTGGATATCAACTGCCCAAGAAACTTGGTCAGAAAATGAACTCGATGTTATTGATTTAGTTTTTTCAGGTGAAGTTGGGTCTACATCTTCAGGTAATATTGATATAGCTTTCGGTCTTCAATATAGAGAAGAAGCTTTTGATCTAAAAAGGGATAAAGCTTCCATTGTGGAATTTGACTCTGAAGGAAATCTAACCAAACCTGCTGACCTTCTTTTCTTAGGTGGTGGTTCTGAGGCAAGCGCAAGTAGAGATGCAACTGCTATCTTTGCAGAAGTTTCTGTTCCAGTAACTGATTCTTTCGAAATAAATGGAGCTGTTAGATATGAGGAACTTGCAGATGATAGCACATTTGATCCAAAGATTTCTTTAAGATATGAAGTATCAGAAAACTTAATTCTAAGAGCTTCAGCAAGTACTTCCTTTAGAGAGGCTTCACTAGCACAGCTTTATTCAAGTGGAGTTGGTTTACAAGGTATCCAAGATTTTACAACTGATGGAGCACCTAAAGGTGGAACAACTTTTATTCGTATTGCACAAGATGGCAATCCAAATCTATCACCTGAAGAGTCTGATAACTTGAATATTGGTGCAATTTGGCGTCCTCAATCAAATCTTGAATTTAAATTAGACTATTGGTCGATTGATTATAGTAATGTGATTACGATTGAAAGTGCACAAGGTATAGTTGCAGCTACTCCATTAGCTCCAGCTGTTAAAAGAACTATTGATGGCACATTAATAGGTGTTACTACGAAATACTTCAATGCCTCTAATGTAAAAACAGATGGTATAGATTTTGAGGTTAGCTATTCCTTTGATACCAATATAGGTGATGTTGAGTTAGGATTAAGCGGAACACATATGAATAAATATGAAATCCCTAACGCTAAAGGGGAAACACAAGATGTTGTTGGTTTATTCAACCATGATAATTTTGCTAGATCTCTTCCTGAAACTAAAATGACTTTATCAGCTGTTTTAAATAGTGGCCCCCATAAATTAGCTTTATATGGTAAACATATTTCTGATTATAAGACCACAAGGGCATTATCTGCTACAGCTGAATCAAGAGGTTATACGCAGAAGATTGATGAATGGTTCAGTGTTGATTTGCAATATAATTATACTTTAGATCTTGATGATAATCAGGTTCGTTTCACTGTTGGCGGTATAAATGTTCTTGATGAAGATGCGCCACTTGTATTTGACGCTGCGAACTTTAGTTACGATTCACGTCAGCATGATATTAGAGGAAGATTAATGTATGTTGGTGTGAAGTTAATTCGTTAGTTATAATTCTTTTTGAATTCTTACTGATGTAATTTGATTTCGATTTCTTTCAACGATCATAAATCTAAAGCCGTGAAAACTATATATGCTTCCGGCTTTAGGTATTGATCTAGTTTCATGAATAATTAATCCTGCAATTGTTGCAGCTTCATCATCCGGTAATTTCCAACCATATTCTCTATTTAAATCTCTTATACTTAAATCTCCATCAACTTTAATTATATTTGATTGTTCCGGAAAAGATTCATCCTCATCAACATCATGCTCGTCAGTTATTTGACCAACAATTTCTTCTAATATATCTTCAAGTGTAATGAGGCCCATTAAAGCCCCATATTCATCAACCACTAAAGCCATATGAGTTTTTCTTTCTAAAAAGGCCGCCAGTTGTTCTTTTAGACTTGTTGTTTCTGGGACAAACCAAGGTTCAACTAAAATATCACTTATATTAAATTCAGAATTAGAAATAGATTTTTTTAGAAGATCTTTAATATGCAATATTCCTATAAAGTTATCTTTATCATCTTTCCAAATTGGTACTCTGGTATAAGGGTTTTCTAGCATTGTTGATAAAACTTTCTCACGATTAGTATCACAATCAATTGTCAGAATATTTTTTCTGTGAGTCATTACATCTTCAACAGATACATCTGGTAAATCTAATACTCCACCAAGCATATCTTTATCACCTTTTTTTACCATTCCTTCTTCATGATGGATATTAATGTGACCTCTAATTTCATCATGAGGGTCTACTAGGAGAGAAATTTCTTTATTCGTTCTTAAAAATAAGTAAGAAATTTTTGTTGCGATATTTGCTATTGGCCCAAGTAATTTCATTGTTAATTTTATAGAATAAGAAGATACCAGCACCCAGTAATCTATATATTTTAAAGCAATGAGTTTTGGTAAGATTTCGCCAAATATAACAACTAAAGTTGTCATTATAATAGTTGAAATAATTATTCCAAAATCACCAAAAATTTTAATAAAAAGACTTGTAGCAATTGCCGAAGCTAAAATATTAATTAAATTACTTGCCAAAAGCATTGTGCTAATTAAATGATCTTTTTTAGTAATTAATTTTTCAACAATTTTAGCCCGTTTATCTCCCTTTTCAGACAGATGCTTCATACGTGCATCTGATACAGCAGTAAGAGCTGTTTCAGATCCAGAAAAAAATGCTGATAAAATTAATAAACCAAAAATTGACCCTATAAGAATACTTATTGATACAAGCATTAATGTATATTCTCCTGGTTAAAGAAATCAACAAGTTGGCTGTCATTAATTTCTTCATTAATGTAAGCCTCTCCAATACCCTTAATGAGGATTAAAGTATTTTTACCATTTGATCTTTTTTTATCATGACTCATAATCTTCATAATATCAGTTTGAGAAATTTTTCCATCAATTTCTTCTAAAGATACCGGGAGACCATAGCTACTAATTAAATTAATTACTGAATCTGTGTCTTCTTGAGAGCATACTCCAATTGATGCTGAGAATTTAGATGCATAGGCCATACCTATTGCTATTGCTTCTCCGTGAAGGAGTAAATTATCATTTGAAAAATGCTTTTCAAAAGCATGGCCAAAAGTATGACCTAAATTTAATAATGCTCTTTCACCTTTTTCATGTTCATCTTTTTTAACAATTTCTGCTTTCATAGAGCAAGATTTATTAACAGCAAAGATTAAACACTCTTGGTTAAGATTGGATAAATCCTCTCTATTATTTTGCAACCATGAAAAGAAATCTTTATCACCAAGGATTCCATATTTTATTATTTCCGATAAACCACATTTAATTTCTCTTTCGGGTAAAGAAGAGAGAAAATTAACATCAGAAATAACCGCTTTAGGTTGATGAAAAGCTCCCACAAGATTTTTCCCTTGAATAACATTTATAGCTGTCTTACCCCCAACAGAAGAATCTACTTGGGCGAGTAAAGTAGTAGGTATTTGGATAAAATTAATTCCTCTAAAAATAATGGCGCTAACTAATCCAGCTAAATCACCAATAACTCCTCCACCTATCGCTAATATAGTATCTGTTCTTTCAATTCCATGATCTAACAATTCAGAGATTGTTTCTTCAAGCACATTGAAACTCTTGCTGTTTTCTCCCGACGATATTAATGAGGTATATAATTCATAACCCGCAGTATCTAAAACCTCTTTAATTTGAGGTAATATTATTGAACCTACATTTTCATCGCACATTAAATATAGTTTTTTTCTTTTTATAATAGGAGAAATAATTTCTGGTATCTCACTAATTATTTCTGATCCAATAATAATTTCATAAGGATTATCTTTTAAATCTACTTTTATTTTTTTTGTGTCTTTCATTAAGATTAACTTTTTATCTCTGAAATAATATTTTGAACAATTTGATTGATATCATTGTTGTTGTTTTCAATGATTATATCACTTTTAGAATAAAATTGTTTTCTATAGTTGTTTATTTTTCCGATTTCCTTTCCTAAATCTTTATTACTTAGTAATGGCCTTGTTTTATCTTCTTTTAGTCTTTCAATTAAGATATTTTCATCTGTTTTAAGCCAAATAGAAGTTGTTTCTTCAGAAATTATGTTAAATATTTTTTCATTTAATATTGCGCCGCCACCAAGGGATATAACATATTTATCTTTGTTTAGAAGATCTTTACATACTATTTCTTCTTCAACACGGAACCTACTTTCACCGAATTTAGAAAAAATCTCTGATATTTTAAGATTTAACTTTAATTCCATTTCTTCATCAGAATCATAGAAAGGAAAAGATATTTTCTCTGAAAGTAATTTTCCGATAGTAGTTTTTCCTGATCCCATCATTCCAGTGAGTACAATTCGCCTTTTAATATTTTTTGCCATTAAAAAATTACCCAATTATTAAAAAAGTTATCTAATAGTTTATTTTTATACCAAATTTAAGAGTAAAACATATATAATTGATAAAAGAGGGTCTTCAATGAAAAGATATTTTTTAATAATACTAATCTTAATTTTATCTTATTTCCTAATTTCATATATAGAAAATAATGGAAATCCTGAGATTAAAGAGATTAAGAAAGTCTTAAATGAGAGTGAAATATTTAGTAATTAATTCTTAGTGGTTGCAAAATGCTTGATGTTGATTGGGAAAAATATTGGAAAGGTCAAAACAGAATTTTAGAAGTTTATTTCGATTATTTGTTAGTTGAAAAAGGACTTACTAAAAATACAATTTTTTCATATAGAAGGGATTTTAAACTTTTAAGTTCATTTTTATATAATCCCGATTGGTTTAAAGAAAATGTTTTTTCTGAAAAGACAAAAAAGAAGGATTTATCAAAAATAAGCAATTTAAATAAGGTCGGAAGAAAAAGACCATTATCTATAATTAATATAAATCAAGAAATTCTTAAAAGTTTTTTTGAAATCTTAAATATTAATGGTTTTAAAAATACTTCACTGGCAAGATTCTATTCAACCCTTAAACAATTTTATGATTTTGAAGTCAGGCAAAATATAATGCAAGAAAATCCAATTGAATTTCTTGATAAACCTCAAATAAAAAGAAAATTACCATCGGTGCTAACTGAAACAGAGATAGAGGCTCTACTAAAGTATGTTAGGAGGAGTCCAAAAAAAGATGAAAGTTTATCTAAAAAAAGTAAGAGAATAAAAATTAAATGCTTAATTGAAGTCCTTTACTCAACAGGGGTAAGAATAAGCGAACTTGTTAATCTGAAGTTAAATGATATTGACTCAAAAAAAAGAATGTTAAGAATTCTTGGAAAAGGTCAAAAAGAAAGAAATGTTTATTTTACTTCTAAGGTTGCAAAATCACTTGATGAATGGATAGATTTAATATCTGATTCTTCTATATTTTTATTTCCCTCTCACAGTGTATTAGGGCATATAACTAGAGATTCAGTAAATAAAATTTTAGCTGATATAGCGAGTGATCTTGGATTAGATAGAAAAAAATTGTCACCACATAAATTAAGGCATGCTTTTGCGACTCATTTACTTCAAAAAGGTGCTGATATTAGGGTTATTCAAGAACTTCTTGGTCATTCAAATATTTCTACAACTGAGATTTATACACATATTTTGGATTCAGAAACTCTTGAATCAGTTAATGAAAACCATCCTCTTGTAAAATCTCTTAGTTGACTTCAAGTTATTTCGGTGCAATTTACAGTTATTATTTTGAGTTGGATATGGTTAGTTATTTAGACTTTGAGAAACCGCTTTCAGAAATTGAAGGAAAGATTAGAGAATTAAATGAGGCTCGCTTAAATTCTGATAATGATGATATCTCTTTAGAGAAAATTACGAATTTAGAAAAGAAAGCTCAAGAAACTCTTTCTAAATTATATAATAATTTAGGTACATGGGAAAAAACTCAAGTTGCAAGACATGCCAATCGACCACATTTTTCAAATTATATAGAAGGGATGATTGATAATTTCATACCTTTATCCGGCGATAGGTTGTATGGAGATGATAATGCAATAATAGGAGGATTAGGAAAATTAAGTAATTTATCTGTTATGCTGATAGGGCATGAAAAGGGAAATGATACTAAAACAAGATTAAAACATAACTTTGGTATGGCTCACCCTGAAGGATATAGAAAATCTATTAGGCTTATGAATCTTGCCGAAAAATATAATATTCCAGTGATTACTTTTATAGATACGCCAGGAGCCTATCCTGGAATTGGAGCTGAAGAAAGAGGGCAGTCTGAAGCTATTGCACGCTCAACAGATTGTACATTGTCACTAAAAGTTCCAGTCATTTCTATAGTAATTGGTGAAGGAGGTTCTGGCGGAGCCATAGCGCTTGCTGCCGCCAATAAGGTTTTAATGTTAGAGCATGCAATTTATACTGTGGCTTCTCCTGAGGCCTCAGCTTCAATTCTTTGGCGTAGTTCATCAAAGGCTAAAGAAGCAGCTATAGCAATGAAAATAACTTCTCAAGATCTTTTAAAGTTAGGTGTTATTGATAAGATTATAGACGAACCAATTGGTGGTGCGCATAGAGAGCACGCTCAAATGATAATGCAAACTAAGTTAGCAATTTTACAATCTTTAAGTGAATTAAATAAATTAGATTCAAAAGAACTTATTAAGCATAGAAGAGAAAAATTTCTTAAGATTGGTGAAAATCTTTAATCAAAATTACCCATGACAGTTTTTATATTTTTTTCCTGATCCGCAAGGACATGGATTATTTCTTCCAACCTTACCCCATGTTGATTGATCTTCTGGATTTATAGGTTCGTTTTTATTCTTTAATCTTACAGTCCTATCAATTTTCTTTTTTGACGGACCCAGGGAAATATCTTCTTTGAGCGCCTTTTGCCCAAGAGAACTTCCCTTACTTATTTTGCTTAGCCCTTCATCAGAAGCCATCCTTATATGAAATAATATTCTAGTAACATCCTCTCTAAAATTAGTTAATAACTCTTCAAAGAGACTAAAAGATTCTGATTTATATTCATTAAGTGGATCTCTTTGAGCATAACCTCTTAACCCAACAATTTGTCTTAAATTTTCTAGCTGACCTAAATGATCTTTCCAATTTTGATCTATTGATTGAAGTACTATTGTTTTTTCTAGGTTTTTTAATAAATCCTCTCCGAATTCTATAGACTTCTTTGAGTATTCTTCATCAACTTCTTTAATTAGTTGATCTCTTATATTGTCTGCATCAACACCATCCTTATTGCACCAGTCTTTTATAGGAAGTTGTAGAGAAAAAATACGCTTAATATCTTTGTCTAATTTATCAATATCCCAATCATCAACAAAAGTTTTTTCAGGTATACTTTCATCTAATACATCAAAAAGTATTTCGTATCGCATTTCCCTGATGATTTCTGATAAATCAATTTCATTAAGTATTTCTAACCTTTGATCAAAAATAACCTTTCTTTGGTCATTCATTACATCATCAAATTTTAATAAATTTTTTCTGATTTCAAAATTTCTCGATTCGACTTTCTTTTGAGCTCTTTCTAAAGCTGTATTTATCCATGGATGGACAATTGCTTCACCATCTTCTAACCCCAATTTTTGAAGAATATTATCTAATCTATCAGATCCAAATATTCTCATTAAATCATCTTCGAGACTTAAATAAAACTTAGATTCACCAGGGTCACCTTGCCTTCCTGATCTTCCTCGTAATTGATTATCAATTCTTCTACTTTCATGTCTTTCTGTGCCAATTACAAATAAGCCACCAGATTCTATAACACTACTTTTGAGGTCTTCTTGATCATTACTATTTTCTAAAATTTCCGGGTTACCACCAAGTTGAATATCTGTACCACGACCTGCCATATTAGTTGCAATTGTTACCGATCCAGGTTTACCTGCTTGAGCTATTATTTGCGCTTCTTGTTCGTGATATCTAGCATTCAAAACATTATGTTTTATATTTTTAGATTTAAGTAATTTAGAAAGAATCTCTGATTTTTCTATGGTAATTGTCCCTACTAAAACAGGTTGCTTTTTATCATAGCAAATTTCTATATTCTTAATAATTGCATCATATTTTTCCTCTTCAGTTCTATAAATTTCATCATCCGAATCTAATCTTGTAATTGGGACATTTGTTGGTACAGAAATTACCTCTAAACCATAAATATCCATAAATTCTTCAGCTTCTGTAAGAGCAGTCCCAGTCATACCGGATAATTTATTATATAACCTAAAATAATTCTGAAATGTTATAGATGCTAATGTCTGATTTTCTGGCTGAATAATTGCATTCTCTTTCGCCTCCAAAGCTTGATGAAGACCATCTGAAAATCTTCTTCCTTCCATCATTCTTCCAGTAAATTCATCAATTATAATTACTTGATTATCCTTAACCAAGTAATCTGTATCTTTGTGAAAAAGTTTGTGAGCTTTTAGAGCCTGATTAATATGATGAACAAGATTAACATTTTCAATATCGTAAATTGAAGAATTACTATCGATAAAGCCTTTTTTTATAAGTATTTTATCTAACTTTTCGTTACCTTCTTCAGTGAGGTTAATTGATTTAGATTTTTCATCAATATCAACATCATCATCTTCAATTTCAGGAACTAATCGATTAATCTTTATGTATAAGTCCGACTTGTCCTCAATCATTCCAGATATAATTAAAGGAGTTCTTGCTTCATCAATTAGTATTGAATCTACTTCATCAATAATTGCAAAATTTCTTTCTTTTTGAAACATTTGATCTAAAGAATGCTTCATATTGTCTCTTAAATAATCAAAACCAAATTCATTATTTGTTCCATAAGTTATATCTGCAGAATATGCCTTACTTTTTTCTTCATCATCCTGATTAGAATAAATGACACCTACCTCAAGTCCTAGGAATTTGAATATTTGACCCATCCACTCAGAATCTCTTTTTGCCAAATAATCATTAACGGTTACAATATGAACACCTTTGCCGCTTAAGGCATTTAAATATGCTGGAAGTGTTGAGACTAAGGTTTTTCCTTCGCCAGTTTTCATTTCAGTTATTTTGCCATCATTTAGAACAAGGCCACCTACAATTTGAACATCAAAATGTCTTTGTCTAAGTGTTCTTTTGCTTGCCTCTCTAACAACAGCAAAGGCATCATTTAGAATCTCATCTAAAGAGTGCCCTTCATCGATTAGCTGTTTAAATTCTTTAGTTTTATTCTTTAATTCATTGTCATCTAGTTTTTCATATGAAGATTCTAATGAATTTATTGCTTCAACTCGACTTTGGTACTTTTTTAAATTTCTATCGTTACTTGAACCAAAAACTTTATTTAGAAATGAATTTAAACTGGGCATTTTATTGAATTTCTCTTTTTACCATTTAGATATAATGTGGGATAGAATTTGTGATTGTCAACCTAACAAAAAAAATCATGTTTATCTATAAGCTTGTTTAGGTTATTAAATCATTAATTACAGTTATTTTTAAGGTTGAAAATGAAGATAAAAAAATCTCCTCTTGCTCCTAAGAGCTTTCCTGCTTTACCTAAAGTAAAGGGTTTAGCAATAGGTACTGCTGTTTCAAATACAAAGTATAAAAATAGGCAGGATGTTTTAACAATATCATTTGATGAAAAGTCTTCTGTTGCTGGAGCTTTTACCCAATCTCAAATGCTGGCTGCTCCTGTGCAGATTTGTCAAAAGAATTTAAAAAATGGATATGCAAAAGGTTTGGTTGTTAATGCTGGAATTGCAAATAGTTATACAGGTAAAATAGGAGTGAAGAATGCAAAATCGATGACGAATGCATACTCAAAATTATTAAATTGCAGACAAAAGGATATTTATGTTTGCTCAACTGGTGTTATAGGAGAACAACTGCCAATCAACAAAACTTTAAAATCTATAAAAAAGTCTATTAATGGAAGACCAAAAGATTTTAAATCTGCCGCCAAATCAATTATGACAACTGATACCTTCCCTAAGGGAAGCGGAAAAGTAATAAAAATTGACGGAATTGATATCGCTATTTCTGGAATAGCAAAGGGCTCAGGAATGATTGCTCCTAATATGGCAACAATGCTGGCATTTATTTTTACTGATGCATCAATTGATCATAAACTGTTTCAAACTTTAATTAATTTAGGCTTAAGAGATAGCTTTAATGCAATTACCGTTGATGGGGATACATCTACTAATGATACTTTGCTTGCTTTTGCTACTGGAAAGGCAATGAATAATGAAGGAGTTAAACCTTTTAAAAAAATAGGAGATAAAAGGTTAGGAAAATTTAGAGAAGCTCTTGAGGAAGTAATGCTAGATTTAGCCATTCAAATTGTTAAAGATGGCGAAGGAGCAAGAAAACTACTTCAGGTTGTTGTTAATGGTGCTACAAATGCTAAATCGGCAAAAAAGGTTGCAAGGTCCATAGCTGATTCACCTTTAGTTAAAACCGCAATAACCGGTTCAGACCCAAATTGGGGTAGAATAATAATGGCCATTGGTAAAACTAAAGAGCATTTTTCTTCAGAAAAGTTGAATATAAGAATTGGTAATAATCTTGTTATTAAAAATGGTCAATTAGCTAAACGATACTCTGAAAGAAAAACACAAAAATATATGAAAAATGATCATATAAGAATAGATATAGATTTAGGGTTAGCTAACGGACATAACACTATTTGGACATGTGACTTAACTGAAGATTATATAAAAATAAATTCCGATTATAGATCATAATATGCAAAAAAAGGATCTTATTATTGTTTCTGCAGTTACTCTTGTGGATCACGATGGAAGAGTTTTGATTAGTAAAAGACCAGAAGGTAAGCATATGTCAGGATTTTGGGAGTTTCCTGGAGGAAAACTAGAAATCGGTGAAACACCTGAAGAATGCCTTATAAGGGAAATAAAAGAAGAAATTGATATCAATTTATCTAATTTTTGCTTTTCTCCATTAACCTTTTCTTTAAATGAATATGATGAGTTTAATATTTTATTGCTTCTTTATGTTTGTCGTGAATGGGAAGGTATAATTCTAGGAAAAGAAAAACAGGAATTAAAATGGGTTTTTCCAAAAGATTTATATGATAAAAATCTTTTACCAGCCGATAAAGAATTAATTCCATTTATCAGAGATAATATTTCTTCTAATTAATTAATATTAAATATTTCAATTCTTTTTATAATTTAATAGGATAAGTACCTATGTATAGTTTATTTAAACCAATCCTTTTTCTTTTTGATTCTGAAAAAATTCATAGACTGACCTTATTGTCTTTAAAGTTATTTCCTTTTCGTAAGAAAAAGATTTATACGAATTTAAAAAATGAAGTATTTGGTTTAAATTTTTCTAGTCCGATTGGTCTTGCTGCTGGATTCGATAAAGATGCGGAAGTTTTTGATAAGTTATTTAATTTAGGTTTTGGTTTTGTGGAAGTTGGTACAGTCACACCAAAATTTCAAGAGGGAAATCAAAAACCAAGAATATTTAGGATAAAGAATGAAAATGGAGTTATTAATAGTTTAGGCTTTAATAGCAGTGGATTTGAATTTGTTAAAAATAAGCTACTAAAAAATAAAATTAATTCTATTCTCGGCATTAATATTGGCGCAAATAAAGATAGTGTTGATTTTATTAAAGACTATCTAGATGGGATAAAATTTTTCTCTAATTATGCTTCATATATAACTATTAATATTTCATCACCTAATACTCCCGGTTTAAGGGATTTACAAATAAAAGAAAGTTTCATTAATCTAATAGATGAAATAAAAAAAATTAGGATTAACGATAGTTCGTTAAAAAAAATACCATTATTAATTAAAATATCTCCTGACATTGAGAAGGAAGATTTAAAGAGTTTATGTGATACCATATTACTAAATCCTATTGATGGAATAATAATCTCAAATACTACTCTTCAAAGACCTTACAAAGGTTATGGAGATGATTTAAATGGCGGTCTATCTGGTAACCCATTATATGAAATATCCACTCAACAGTTAAAGCTTGTTTATGAATATACAAAAGGTAAAATACCATTAATAGGTGTTGGGGGAGTAGATTCTGCTGAAAAGGCATATGAAAAAATTAAAAATGGAGCAAGTTTAATTCAACTATACACGGGCATGATTTACCAAGGCCCAGGGTTAGTTAACAAAATTAATAAACAACTTTCAATCCTCATTAAAGAGGATGGCTTTAGTAATATATTTGAGGCAATTGGTGTTAATACGGAGATAAAATAATATGGGTTTTAAAATATTTCATAATCCAAGATGTTCAAAATCTAGGAAGACATTAGAAATTATTAATGAAAAAGAAATATCAATAGAAATAATCGAATATCTGAAAGCCCCTCCTTCTTGTGATACTTTAAGAAGGATTATTGATCTTTTAGAGGTTAAACCAAGAGATATAATGAGGACAGGAGAGTCAATTTATAAAGAAAAAGACTTAAGTAATGATTCGCTTTCAGACGATGAATTAATAGATCATATGATAGAAGATCCAATATTGATTGAAAGACCAATTGTTTTTGATGATCAGTCCGCAATAATAGGCCGACCTCCGGAGAATGTTTTAAAAATAATAAGTAGCTAAATGACTGGTAAAAGAGAAGAAAATAAGAAGAGCAATAGAGAACTAATTATAAAATCTGGTATTGATGTTTTTTTAGAAAAAGGAATTAATCAAACCACTGTAAGAGATATAATAAGAAAAACTAATCTTGCATCTGGGACTTTTTATAATTATTTCAAGTCTAAGGAAGAGGTTTTAGTTGCTGCCCTGGATGATGCAGCAGTTCAAATTGGTCAGGTTATGAGAGATCAAAGAAAGAAAGCAAAAAATCTAGAGGAATTTGTATTATTTCAGATAGAGCCTTTCTTAAAATTTGCCAAAGAACATTCTTCGATATTTTTAATTTTAAATAGCAATTTAAACATGGTCGAAAGTTTTTCTATTGAGACTCCAATGATGACATTAGAGTTGAGGTATTTAAGAGAAGATGTTATTGCCGGTATAGAGCAAGGAATACTTCCAAATATTGATGTGGATTATTTTTGTACTTCAATACAGTCTGTAGCCGAAGGTGTCGCAAGGACATTTATATCGAAAAAAGATTCTAAGGCCGATATCGATTTAGCTATTAAATTTTGTACTAATTTTATTGTTTCCGGAGTTAAATCAACTCAAAATGTATAAAGCAGCAGTTGTAAATTCACTTACAAATGATCTTAATTCATTAGAAATAATTGAATTGAAGAGGGAGATCCTTAAGCCAAATGAAGTTCGGGTTCGAATAAAAGCTGCATCGGTTAATTTTCCAGATTTATTAATGACACAAGGATTATATCAATATAAGCCTGAGCCACCATTTACTCTTGGAATGGAGTCATCTGGTCTTATTGTTGAAGTTGGTAACAATGTAGATTCTTTTGCAATTGATGATGAAGTAATTATTAGTGGAAAAACGGGATCTTTTGCAGAAGAAATAATTGCTACTGAAGATTTAATTAGAGTAAAGCCCAAATCTTTAAACTGGGAACAGGCTGCATCTTTTACCGTTGCTTATCTAACAGCGTATGTTGCTCTTGTATGCAAGGGTAATATTAAGGATGGAGAAACTCTATTAGTTCACGGTGCTGCGGGAGGAGTAGGTTTAGCCGCGGTAGACCTTGGAAGATATTTTGGCACTAATGTGATAGCTACTTCTGCTTCACCTAAAAAAAGAGAGTTTTTATCTTCTTATGGCGCTCATCATGTATTACCTGATAATGAATTTAGAGATAAAGTTAAAGAACTCACTTCAGGAAATGGAGCTGATATTATATATGATCCAGTTGGTGGTGATGTATTTGATGAATCCGTCCGTTGTATTGGATGGAATGGGCGCTTACTTATTATTGGTTTTACTTCAGGTAGAATTCCCAGCATTAATGTAAATATGCCGTTAATTAAGGGCTTTTCTGTTGTTGGAGTTAGAGGTGGTGAGTACGGAAGAAGAGATCCGGTGAAAGGCCAGCAGAATATGGATGCGATTGATCAGTTGGCTTCTTCTAATAAATTAAACCCACATATTCACAATTCATATTCACTTGAAAATACGGTTGATGCGATTAACGAGCTTAAAAATAGAACTGTTATTGGTAAAGTATGTATTGTTCCCTAAGATTAATTTTATTTCTTGAATAATATTTTGAATAATGTACGATATTCAAAATTGACAAAGAAATAATTGAAGGAGTTGATGTGCCGCGAGGAGGGTCAAGAATTGGAGCCGGACGACCAAAGGGTCAAGGAAAATTTGGAGAAGTAACAAAACCGATACGCGTACCTGTTAGTAAGATCGATAGTGTAATGAATTTTATTAATAATAACACTCTTTCACTTCCTTTATATAGTAGCAAGGTGCCAGCAGGATTCCCATCTCCTGCGGATGATCATATGGAAGGAAAATTAGATTTAAATACACATCTTGTTAAACATCCAACAGCAACATTTTTTGTAAAGGCTTCAGGAGATTCAATGATTGGGGCAGGAATACATGATGGAGATATTTTAGTTGTTGATAGAAGTCTAGAGCCTCGGCAAAGTCGGATAGTTATTGCAGCGGTTGACGGCCAATTAACTGTAAAGCGATTAAAAAAGAAGGGAAAAAAGATATTTTTAGTCCCTGAGAATAAAAAATTTCGGTCTATAGAACTAAATGAAAATAATGATGTAAAAGTTTGGGGAGTTGTGACCAGTGTTATCCACAAAGTCTAATCCCGGGAAAGTTTTTGCTCTTGTCGATTGCAACAATTTTTATGTTTCTTGTGAACGTGTTTTTAACCCGTTTCTTGATGATAAACCTATTATTGTATTGTCGAATAATGATGGATGTATAATTGCTCGATCAAATGAAGTAAAAACTATGGGAATTCCAATGGGAGCGCCTTTTCATCATTATAGGCACACACTTTTGGAAAAGGGTATACATATATATTCTTCAAACTATCAACTTTATGGAGATATGTCCGGAAGGGTTATGGATTCGTTAAGACTCTTTAGCCCAGATGTTGAGGTATATTCGATCGATGAGGCATTTGTGCGATTTAAATATTCTAGTAAGAGAGATTACATTAAATATTTAAATAATATTCGGAATAGTGTTTTTAAATGGACAGGTATTCCAGTATCAATTGGATTAGGCCCAACAAAAACATTGGCAAAAATAGCTAATTCTCTAGCTAAAAAATCGAAAGCAGATTCGGTTTTTGATTTAACTCTCTCATCAATACAGATTGAAACTCTTGAACATGTCCAAGTTGAAGATATTTGGGGTATTTCAAAAAGATGGGGAGCAAAGTTACGTTTAATAGGTATAGGTAATGCTTTACAGTTAAGAAATACATCACCTCAAAAAATACGAAAATATTTAGGCGTAACACTGGAGCGAATTGTCTATGAGTTGCGAGGAGTTTCCTGCTTAGATCTTGAGCAGATAAAATCAAAAAAAAATATCATGATTTCAAGAAGTTTTGGTAATTCTATAGATAATTTGAGTGATTTAGGACAGGCTGTATCATTATATACAATTAAAGCATGTGAAAAGATGCGATTACAAAATAGCAGAGCTCAAGCGGTATATATCTTTTTAAGAACCAATAGGTTTTCAAGTAATCAGCAACAATATAATGCAGGTATTGTTTTTGGGTTTAATAATCCCTGTAGTGATACAGGTGATATCATTACGAAAGTTAAAGAAGGTCTAACTTCTATTTTCAAACATGGTTATTTGTATCAACAAGCAGGAGTCATGTTGATGGATTTAGTTTCTAATGATGTTTATCAAGAAGATTTATTTGAAAGTTTTGATTACACAAAATCAGACTCAAGAATGAGTATTTTAGATAGTATCAATGGAAGATTTGGGCCTGGAACACTTTTCTATGCGGCTGCAGGTTTGAA